>Ga0206118_100158_pt1 | contig 68858 bp, 62 predicted proteins | sample 3A20Ametagenome_FD_177999 | JGI IMG/M metagenome (GOLD analysis project Ga0206118, IMG submission 177999) | Enriched microbial communities from leaf-cutter ant dump, University of Wisconsin, Madison, United States - 3A20A | ecosystem: Environmental > Terrestrial > Nest > Insects nest > Nest dump... | reverse complement strand
ACCGATGGGTATATAAAACAGGCAAAGGCATGCACGATATTATCCAGGGCTATGCATCACCTGAAGACTTTTCCGGGAATTTTGCCGAAAAAGGATTCCGCTCCTGCAAATTAAGCCCTTATGCATGCAGGATCCGCAACAGCACCTTTATTTTTGAAGGGAATAAATATTCCATCGGGAAATTTGGCTACGACAGGCATAATATACACGGGCTGCTGTTCGATGCATCTTATAAGGTCCTCCATCATTATTCCGGTCCGGAACAAGGCAGGATAGAGCTTGCTACTCAATACAAAGGGGATGATCCCGGTTTTCCCTTCCCTTATTCCGTCAACCTTATTTACGAGCTCAACCGCTCCAATGAGCTAAGTATAACGACGAAGATCAAAAATACCGGGGATAAAAAAATGCCGGTCTGTGACGGATGGCATCCTTATTTTTCAATATCAGACGTTATCGACGATTGTTATCTTACAATCAATGCCGAAAGATCAGCAGAGTTTGATACTGAGATGATACCTACGTCCGCCTTCCTTGAGCTCAATGAATTCCGGGATGAAAAGCAGATCGGCCCCGCTGTCTTCGATAACTGCTTTCCGATCAAAGACAAGACCTTATCTGCCTGTGTCCTGTCAAATAAGGCGACCGGGCTCTCACTTAAGATCGATGCACTTCAGAATTATGATTACCTGCAGCTTTTCACTCCGCCTGACCGTGGCAGCATCGCCATCGAAATGTTGAGCGCTATGCCGGATGCCTTCAACAATGGCATCGGACTGAGACATCTTGAACCAACGGAAGATATTGAGTTTATCTGCCGGTACACCCTCTTTTAATGATCCGGATCTTATCGAGATTAATTTTTTTTAATACGCCCGCCGGGGTGATTTAAACTTGACTTTACATAACGGGAATAATTTTGCCGGTAATTCAAATATCAAAATCCAGGTATTATGTCACGTTATTTTTTCCTCCTCTTATTGTCTTCATTTAGCTGTCTCCCCTTATTCGGGCAGTCTATCTGGACCAATCCTATCAACGGATCCAACCCAAGCGCTGTTAATCCGTTCACGGCCGGCCAAACCGTCAATGCCAATCTCACAGTATCGGGAATAGGCCGGGGCAGCGGTATAACTGCCAATGCAGGTGGAGACCGGTATAATGCGACCAGTTGGTCACTAACCAGTTTAGACCTGAATGATTATTTTTATTTTACACTGACGCCAAACTCCGGCTTCCAGATCAACCTGGTGAGCTTTGTGTATAACGGCCAGAGATCCGGCACGGGGCCAAATAACTTTGTCTTCAGGAGCAGCCTTGACAATTATTCCGCCAATATAGGGAGCCCGACTGCTACAGGAGCTACAATAGACCTGACCGGCAGTCAATTTCAGAATGTCACCGGGTCAATAACCTTCCGGTTCTATGGCTATGGCGGCACGGCAGCTGCAGGGACTTTCAGCATCAACGACTTCATATTCAACGGAACATTAACTTCCATTCCCATGCCTATCAATGTACTTTCCTTTACCGGAAAAAGCAATGATAACAGCAATGAGCTGCAGTGGATGACCTCCGATGCAAGCGGCTTCAGTCATTTTGAGGTGGAAAGATCGTGGGACGGAGTCGGGTTTGAAACAATTTCATCTGTCAATCCCGGAGAGAACAAAAATGGCAGGTTTTCATTTATCGATGATGGGATAGCTCAGCGTGACAAAAGCTTCTACCGGTTGCGCCTGATCGATAATGACGCTTCGTTCAGCTATACTAAAACAATAGTGATCAGGAAAGAGAACAAAACAGTTTCCTTACATTTTGATAATCAGACCCGGTCATTATACCTATCGGGCAGTGATATGCCACAGCTGATCTATATCACGGATATCAACGGAAATATGGTGAAGCAGGTAAAGAATGCTGATACGATCGTGGATCTGTCCGCTCTCAGAACAGGAATTTATTTTGCATACCTGGGTGAAAGCCAGAACGCTAATATCATTAAGTTTTTTATAAATAATTAAACATTATGCGTCTTCCCGTTCGCCGGAAATTCTCTCCTTATTTCCCTGATGGCCGGGATGGAAAGAAATAATCGTCGTTTGTAATAAAAGTGGCCACACGGAGTGTTTATATCCGGTTGTATGGCCACTTTTTATTATCAAAGCTGTATGTGCTTCAGATTAATTGTCTTCCCGCTCTTTGTGACCTGCACCAACAACAATCCTTTTGTACTGGTCCTGATCTTCATCAATCCAGGTGATGCCGATTCGATCATATATGACTGAGGTCTGCCCATAAGATCCGTTATTCTAAGATCAGCATTATCGATATTGCCTTTCAGGTAAAAATAACCGGCTGCCGACGGGTTGGGATAAAGGATCAATGAGGCATCGTCCTCTATTTCGTTATATGATGAGTTGGTATCATTATGTTCAAAAACGCAGGATCTGATAGCCAGATATTTGGGATTATTGACATCGGCAAAATTTTCTTTTATACCCCAGCTCCCCCATTTGCTGTAGCCGCCATGGGAAGAAAAATGTGCAAATAGTCCGCCGGCATTTTCGTACCAGTAATCAAAATACTGGCAATATACATCCTGAAGGTCCGGATGATGATTGGCAGCAATAAGCTTCTCTGTCAGCTCTTCAATATTCTCATTTCCTCCTGTACCTACCAGGTGCTGGCCTCCTTCGTAAGTGATCAGCTCCAACCCGTGATCTCCTGCCACCTGTTTTGATTCCAGCATCCACTGGAAGGATACGGGGAGGCTCGCTTCCATCCGGTCGACGATCTCCTCCACCGTTATGGAGGAGACAATGCCCTCAGCAACCACATCCTGAGCCACCTCACCCCCGAAATAGGGAGCTATAGCCAACGCATCGGCCCTGACCCCTCCGGGATTGTACTGCGGATCTTCAAAGTAGGTAATGATCTGGTTGGACAACCAGCTATTCGCAGCCTGCGAAGGAATGATCTTATAAAGTCTTTTATTACCTCCGAATTCATCCTCGAAGATCGTAAAGAGATCGGCTGACCGTTTGGCCGTCCACTTCCAGGCGCGTTCCCATTCCGTACCCGTATACCCGGCCGCCGCCGCAAGCGCTGCCGCTTCGCTATGCTGCCAGAAGCCGCCGTTCCAGACCTCGTTGCTGTATTCCAGGTATATTTTCAGACCGGGATCGAGATGGGTCTTCAGGAAGGAAGCAAGCTGCCTGATATAATCATCATCAGCCCTGTGCGGGATACAGATCCACGGATCCTTATGCATCAGGTTGCTCAATTCGGTTATATATTCATAGGCGACACCACTTTCAAGGGTTTGGGTATAAAAGTTATAGGCGCTCCTGTCAGACCAGCTGACGACATTGGAATTATTGGTACGAAGCCAGTCCATAAACCGGATACACTGAAAATCTTTAAGGAAATCCAGGAAATCATCATGAAAGGTTTGACTTTCAAATGAATGGACATATCGGGGATATATAAACCTGATATCGCGGATAGGATCATCCTTATCCGAATATTCGATGGAGAGAGACACATTGCCGTATACGTCGACAAGCGTATCCACCGGGCAGTCAAAAATTCCGTCGGCGCCGAACTGCAATCCGACCTTACCTTTTCCCTTTACAATAAGCCTGTATTTACCTTCCGGCCGGGCCGTATCAATATCCCATACCATCAGGGCCCGTACTTTCTGCGGCTTGCCTGTGCCTCCGTCAAAAGGTACTTCGACCGGAAATCCATTATCCAGCATAGGTACATCAGCGCCCGTATCCCATGGGCCTGAGCCTTCGGCATCAAAGGTCGTCCACTCCCGGCACATCTTAAAGGCATCGGTAAATACCAGCTCGGTCGAATAATCCACCACACCGGAGATATTGGTGGCAACAGGTCTCGTTACCTGGGAAAATAAAAGAAGGGGAATTGAAACAAGTAAACACAGTAAATATCTCATAAAAACCAGCTATAACGGTTAAATAATTTCTCTTTTTAAAACAAATTTAAGGGCGCTGACCTTTCCGTTAAATCCTCTGATATCTTTCAAAGGACTGAATCCGTTGGCCATCAGAAACTTAATGGGAGGCGGATAGCAGGAGCCGTCCGTTCTCTCATAGTTTTCGTAATCGATCACCCAGCAGTTGACCTCATTTTCCTGCTGCAACATGTTGTTCAGCAATATCTTACCATAACCCTGCCTTTGAAAGATCCTGTCAATGACCATTACAAACCAGGTGCCGGAGTACCTCAGAAATTTGAATCCCCAGCCAATGATCTTATCATCTTTATAAATAAAATAGTGATGCCAATCAAAAGTATCCACAAAATTGAGCTCAAAGTCCCTGAAGTCAGAAAGCATACTTTTTACAGGAAATTCACTATTCCATAATCTGAGAATAATATCTTCTTCAGAGGTAGATATTTCGGTTTTCTCATCAATGTTTAACATGACCCGAACATCTGAATTGAATTACAAATTAGATCTTAAATAAATCCCTAAGAGTTCCGGATCTTGAGCTGCGCTTTCTCAATTTCTTCCAGCAGCAGTTCATTCGCTCCTTCGCTCAATGGCGTCAAAGGGAGTCTGACCTCCCTAGAACACAGGCCCAGGTCTTCCATCGCTCCTTTGATCCCGGTCGGATTGCCCTCCGTGTAAAGCAGCGGATGTATATCGAGCAATTGCATGTGATATTGCGCCCCTTTTTCAAAATCTCCGGCTAAAGCGGCACGGATCATCTCCGAAAATTCGTAAGGGAAGGCATTGGCGATGACAGAAATACCGCCATCCGCACCCAGGGCCATGGTCGGAAAGGCCGTATAATCATCTCCCGACAGGATCAGGAAATCATCAGGTCTGTGCTTGATCAGTTTGCTCAACGCAAAAAAATCGGCTGTCGCTTCCTTGACGCCCACAAAGTTGGTATGGGTCTCCGCAAGCTGAAGGATGGTCTCATAGGAGACCTTCATGGCGGTCCGGCTCGGAACATTGTAAATAATGACAGGCCTGGCGCTCGCATCGGCAATGCGCATATAATGCTGGTAGATGCCTTCCTGCGTAGGCCTCACATAAGCAGGACTGCTCGACATGATGGCATCTACACCGCTGAGATCGGCTTTTCGGATCCGCTCAACAAGCTCAGCGGTATTGTTACCTCCGAACGGACCGAAAACAACCGGACAACGATGATCCACGACTTCAATGGTGTGCTTGAGGACCCTGTCTGTCTCTTCCGGAGAAAGAGAAGTGGCTTCGCCGGTAGTTCCCAGGCAGACGATGTATTCCACCTTGCCATTGATCACGTGGTTGAGCACTGCCGTAAGGGCATTGTAATCGATCTCCCCATCCGTGAAAGGCGTTACAACTGCTACACCCGTCCCGCGAAACCGCGCATTATAACTCACTTCTTTAAAGTTTGAAAAATTCTGAAAAATTGTTCGAAACGGGTGAAGAGATCTTTATCCTGACTTGGTATGATAAAATTATAAAATTTTTCATTCTCCCTGTCAAATCTTACAAATAGTTGTGGTTTCAATTTGCAGAGAAACAGGGTTACCGGCGCTTCATCTGACAGGAGCAGATTGACCACCACATCGTACTCAGACAAGAGGGCCGGCGGAGCATCCTTTGAGGAAAGCCCGGCGCTCAGGCTCAATCGTCCGGGACAAATGATGTTGTTTTCCGGCCTGTGATCCTCCCTGGATGGGGTGACCTGCAGAAAATCGATCCTCCCAAAAAGGGGAGCTGAAAGAGATCTTAAACCGTTCAGCAGCCTATCATCTGCAGCGTTCTGATCCAAGACGATGAGCAACGCCGGATCCTTTTTTTCAAAAGGATAGGTCAGGTAGCCGGACTTTTTTCGCTCATTGTAAAGCCGGTTCAGGTAAAAATTACAGAAAAATGACCGGAGGCTCAAGATCGTCTGTTTTACCGGATCAGGATTCCTTAACCCGGAACTTGCCCATATTCCTGTATTTCTCTATTCTCCTGCGGATCATATTTTTCTGACCTTCTTTGGCAAGCTCTTTTAAATTGACCAAAATGTGCTTTTTCAGAATGACTGCCATCTCATCATAGTCGGAGTGGGCTCCTCCCAACGGCTCGGCAACGATACCATCGACGAGCTTAAACTCAAACATATGCTCAGGTGTCAGCTTGAGCTCTTCCGCAGCCTTAACCTTATAATCCCAGCTGTGCCAAAGGATCGTGGAGCAATTTTCCGGTGAAATAACCGTATACCATGTATTTTCAAGCATAAAGACCCTGTCGCCGACTCCTATGCCTAAAGCTCCTCCCGAAGCGCCTTCTCCGATGATATAACACAGGATATTGGTCTTAAGACGTGACATCTCATAGATATTACGGGCTATGGCCTCTGCCTGTCCGCGGTCTTCCGCCTCCAGGCCCGGATAAGCGCCGGGTGTATCGATAAAGCAGATCACAGGCATATTGAATTTCTCAGCAAGACGCATGAGCCTGAGCGCTTTCCTGTATCCTTCGGGATTGGCCATTCCGAAATTACGATACTGGCGTTCCTTGGTATTGTGGCCTTTCTGATGCCCGATGATCATGACCGGCTTACCGTCAATTTTTCCCATTCCGCCTACAATAGCCTTGTCATCATGGACATTCCGGTCACCGTGCAGCTCTATGAAGTCGGTAAAGATACGGGAGACATAATCGAGTGTATATGGTCTTTCCGGATGGCGGGAGAGCTGAACCCGCTGCCAGGAGGTCAGGCTCTTGTACAGGTTCTCCCTTTCCACTTCGATCTTCTTCTCCAACGCGGCCACCATCTCCTCCATATTGATCTCTCCCTCGCTATCCATGGCCTTAAGCTTATTGAGCTGTTCATACAAATCCGCAATAGGCTTCTCAAAATCTAAAAATACCATATCCTACCGTTTTGGGTCTAAGATGAGGGCAAAGATAAGATTATTAACTCATGAATGGTAAATGATGCGTGCCGTTTACAGATTTTTTAGCGGAAGCCGTACCTGGTCATCGTCCTGAACCCGCAGCGTAAGCAGGCCTGCCAGAAGCAGGCAGACACCACCCAAGACAAGCGCATAGACGGAATGATCATGAAACAGGGTTTTGACCAGAAGGCCTAAAATACTTGCTGCCACTATCTGGGGAATGACAATGAAAAAATTGAATATGCCCATATAGTAACCGATCTTATTGGCCGGTAAGCTTCCGGTCAGCATAGCATACGGAATGGAGAGAATGCTCGTCCAGGCGATACCGACGCCGATCATAGATAAGATCAGCATGTTCTTATCTGTGATAAAAAGCACGGAGATCAGGCCCACTCCCCCGGCGAAAAGACATATAAGATGCGTGATTTTGCGACTGAACCTCGAGGCAAGAACAGGCAGCAGCAATGCAAACAGGGCTGCCACACCGTTATATACGGCAAAACAAATGCCTACCCAGTCTCCGCCTTCATTATAGAGGGGAGTATTGGGCGCCGCATGATAGATATGAGATGCCACAGCGGGTGTCATATAGATCCACATGGAGAACAGGGCAAACCATGTGAAAAATTGCACAACGGCAAGCTGCATCATCGTTCGCGGCATGTTCTGAAAGTCACGGACGATCTGAACAAAGGAGAAATCATATCTCTTCCTGTACATAAAACGCGACGCGACAAAGTAAGCCATCCCAAACAGGATAAAAATAAAGGACAGCACATACAGCTCTCTCTGGAAGGGAGAATCCTCATCCAACCTCAGGGAATAAAATACGGCAGCGCTCACCACGCCAACCGCCAGCAGGATCAGACCTCTTCTCTGATACAAAGCCGGGCCATAACGTATTACCTTGGGAACGCGCTCTAGCTTTTCATGCGCTTCTTCCTCCGTCAAAGGATATTCCCTGGAGGTCAGAACGGTCCACAAGACAGCGCAGATAAAGGCTCCTGCCCCTATATAAAATGACAACCGTACATTGTAAGGTACTGCCCCGCTATCATGGCTCAGGTCGATGTGGAACCAATGTATGAGCATCCAGGGCAAAGCTGAAGCGATCACAGCCCCAAGCCCTATAAATAAGCTTTGCATGGCAAAACCCAGCGTACGCTGATCAGGCCTGAGCTTATCGCCCACAAAGGCACGGAAAGGCTCCATAGAAATATTGATGGAGGCGTCCAGGATCCACAACAACCCGGCTGCCATCCAAAGAGAAGAGGAGTTGGGCATCGCGATCAGGGCCAAAGAAGCCAGAACGGCACCGATCAAAAAATAGGGTCTCCTGCGACCAAAGACAGGATGCCAGGTACGGTCACTCAGATAACCTATGACGGGCTGGATCAGTAGACCTGTAACAGGTGCTGCCAGCCATAGTCCCGCGATCTCGCTCTCTTTGGCACCAAGCGTCTCAAAGATACGGCTCACATTAGCATTCTGCAAGGCAAAGCCAAACTGGATGCCGAGAAAGCCGAAGCTCATGTTGAATATCTGGAAGATAGAAAGTCTGGGTTTCTCGACTGACATATGCGTTCAAATTTTATGAAAGGATCAATGCTCTTTGATATAAATTTTGTAATCCCATGGCCCAAGCACAACTTCATTAGAGAAGTGCAGCACTTCCTTCTTGCCGGTCAAATACTCCCTGTATGTGCCCCCGGTAAACTTATTAGCGCCTGTGAAGCGGAACTTTGACAACTTCGAGGATAGATTGGTAAGAACCAGGATCTCATCCTCATCTTTTTTACGTACAAAGGACAGCACATCGGAAGGTCTGGTGTTACTAATCACATTGAAAGATCCCCCTGCAGCGCCATTTGATAAGGCCAGATGATCGTGTTTGAGGGCATTGAGCCTGGTATAAAAATCAGCCATCGGGTAGTTTTTAAAATCGATGGTATCTTTTTCAAAGAAGCGGAGTGATCTGTCCAGGGTTGCTTCCTGGCCGGAATATAGGAGAGGCATGCCCGGCAGGGTATAGGTCAAAACGGCGAAGGTCATATATCCCTTGCCGAACCTTGAGCGTATCGTGCCATTCCAGCTGTTTTCATCGTGATTATCTATGAACAGCATCCTGTATGCTTCTTTGGGGAATTTTTTCCGGTCATCCATGATCAGTTTGGCCAAGTCGGCCGCTTTGGCCCTGCCTTTGGCAACATCGATCATCTTGTGATGGATCGACCAGCCGTAAGACATGTGGAATGCATTATGATGATAGGCGGGGGTTTCATCCTCAGCAAGCATAAAATACTGTCCTTCTTCGTCCAGGCGGGTCTTGGCCTCCTGCCAGAAATCCAGCGGGACAAAGCCTGCCACATCACAACGGAAACCGTCGATGTTGTGCTCCCTGGCCCAGAAGACCATATCATTGATCATCTCACGCCGCATATCGACATTATTATAGTTGAGGTCAGCGACATCGGTCCAGTCGGTCAGCTTACCTTCATTATCGGCCGGAACCAGAATATTTCCGCTGGCGTCCCGGTTATACCAGTCGGGGTGTTGTTTGGTCCATACATGGTCGAATGACGTATGATTGGCCACCCAGTCCAGGATCACATACATGCCGAGCTTATGCGCCTCAGATACCAGGTCATCAAAATCCCTCATCGTGCCAAATTTAGGGTTGACAGCCTTGTAATCGCTGATGGAATAATAGCTCCCCAGATGGCCTTTCCTGTTCTTCTCTCCAATGGGGAAGACCGGCATCAGCCACAGGATATCGACGCCCATTGCCTTCAGGCGCGGCAGGTGCCTGGCAAAGGCGTTAAACGTTCCTTCAGGCGTATATTGCCTGATATTCACCTCATAGATATTGGCATTGAGCGTCCAGGCCGGAGCAGAACGGGAAGTTGACTCCATCGGCTTATTCGTTTTCTGGGCAACTGACAAAAGAGGAAAAGCAGCAATAATTATCCAACACAGTATTTTTTTCATAAGCCTTAATATTGACCGTAAATTACAAAAACTGTCAGGCAATAACGGATTTTTTGAGATAAGCATAACTCTGATCCTGTGGTATAACAATTTCTTCTCCATACACGCCGATCGTCACGTCAGGACCGGACAGATTTTTAAAATCAATGGAATCCTGCCTTACATGCACCTCGATCGTATTGTCCCTGAAAATAATGCGGAAGGAATAGCCCTGCCACTGCCCGGGCAACATCGGGCTGAATGAAAGGCGACCGCCGGATACCTTCATGCCGCCGAAGCCTTTGACCACCGATAACCAGGTACCTGCCATCGAAGTGATATGGAGGCCGTCTTCGGTATCGTTGTTGTAATTATCAAGATCGAGACGGGCTGTTCTCAGGTACATTTCGTAAGCTTTGGAGAAGTCGCCGATGCGGGCGGCAAGTATCGAATGTACACAGGGAGAAAGCGAGGACTCGTGAACGGTACGGGGCTCATAGAACTCAAAATTACGCCGAATAGTATCCGTATCAAAGCGGTCCTCAAAAAAATAGATGCCCTGAAGCACATCGGCCTGCTTGATGAAGCAGGATCTCAATATCCTGTCCCAACTCCATTTCTGGTTGAGAGGCAGGTTGGAGGGATCCAGATCCTTAACGAGGATCTGCTCTTTGTCCAGGTAGCCATCCTGCTGCAGGAAGACCCGCAGGTCTTCATCAAAGGGCAGGTACATATTTTCGATAATATGCCGCCAGTCATGCAGTTCCGATTCATTAAAGGAGGCTTTGAAGGCTACGGTCTCATAATGCGCCGGGTCTTTAGCCTTCAGGCGGTCTATGATCTCCATTGTATACTCCAGGCACCAGCAGGCAAGATAGCTGGTGTACCAGTTGTTGTTGACATTGTTCTCATATTCGTTGGGACCCGTCACACCCAGCATGACATATTTATTCCTGTTGCCTGACCAGTTGACACGTTGTTGCCAGAACCGCGCAATACCGATGAGAACTTCAATGCCGGTGTAGAGCGCATAATCCATATCGCCCGTATAGGTCGAATAATCATAGATCGCATAGGCAATAGCGCCATTCCTGTGAATTTCCTCAAAGGTGATCTCCCATTCATTATGGCATTCCTCACCATTCATCGTGACCATGGGATAAAGCGCAGCCCCCTTATCGAAGCCCAGCTTTTCAGCATTTTCGATGGCTTTTCCCAGATGATTATATCGATATTTCAACAGGTACTTTCCTACCTGTGTGCCTGAGGTCGCCATGTAATAAGGCAGGCAATAAGCTTCCGTATCCCAATAGGTGCTGCCGCCGTATTTCTCACCGGTAAAGCCTTTCGGGCCTATGTTGAGCAGCTCATGCTCACCGGAATAGGTCTGGTTGAGCTGGAAAATATTGAACCGGATACCCTGCTGCGCGCTGACATCGCCCTCGATAACAATATCGTTGTGATCCCAGCTCTTTCTCCACGCCGCAATCTGGAGCTCTCTTAGCTCATCATATCCCAGATCAAGAATAAGGTGAAGGTTATCAAGCGATCTTTGTCTCAGATCATCATCCGGATAGAAAAATGAGGTAACGATGGAAGTATACTTTTCTATCATAACTTCATCGCCCTGGGACAGAAAGGTAGAATATTCTGCGCTGACATGGCTTGCAGAAGGCGCCGACCATTGGCCTCTGACCTGCTGGCCGTTGACGCTTACCTGGTGGCGGCAGGAAGCGGCGATCCTGAAATTGGTCTTTTTGGTTGAAGCGGTAACCAGCCCGGATGATCCGTCAAATTCAGAATGGAAATTTTCCCAGAATGCTTCCCCATAATTGGTGTCCTTATTTTGAACATCGGCCTCCAGGCCGGAATGAATGGTAAAATCGGTCTCTCCTTCCTCAACTTTGATCCTGTAACGCAAAAGAGCAGAGTCGGGATGTGATCTGGAATAAAAACGTTCAGAAAATATACGCACCTTCACATCGTTGGGCAATTGTAAGGCAAAGGTTCTGGATAAGAGCCCTTTTTCCATATCCAGCTCGCTTCTGTAATCAAGCGGCTGCAACAGGCCCAGGTCGATCACCGTATCGTCGAGGGTGATGTGCAGGCCCAGCCAATCCACAGAATTGAGCACCTTGGCAAAATATTCAGGATAGCCGTTTTTCCACCATCCGACACGTGTTTTATCCGGGTAGTAAACTCCCGCAAGGTAAGATCCGCGAAGGGTTTCCCCGGTAAATGTCTCCTCAAAAACGGCACGTTGGCCCATCCGCCCATTCCCGATGGCGAGGAGCGATTCTGTAACCATGTTGTCATGGAGGCTAAAGTCGGTCTCGATTATTTTCCACGGGTGAGCTTCGACATATTTTTTCATCAGAAGTATTTTTACCGGGCAGCAAAACTCCATCGGAGATCCCGGCCGCCCGTTGGACTATAGAATTAAACTTACGAGTGGTTTTGCGCAATAAGCGCGATCACGGCATCCATTTCCGCATATTGCAAAGAAGGGTAAGTGCGGGCAGCACGTGGCAAGGTACGGAGGTCGCCGATCCCTATTGCGACCATGCCCGCGTTCAATGCGGCTTCAATTCCGACCGCTGCATCTTCAAACACGGCGCATGATGAAGGGGCAAGATCCAGGCCGGAAGCTCCTTTGAGAAAAACTTCCGGGTCGGGCTTATTATTGGTCAGAGCATGTCCATCGACAATGATGTCAAACAGATCAGTAATGCCAAGCCTGTTGAGCACCGGAAGCGCATTTTTCGAAGCCGAGCCAAGGCCGGTCCGGATACCTTTTTCCTGTACGCGTACGAGAAAATCGATCGCTCCCGGAAGCGCGTCTTCTCTTGTCAGCTGCATGGTCAGTTCATTATACCAGGTGTTTTTGCGCGAAGCCGCTTCTACCTTCTCCTGTTCGGACAGCCGGACTCCACCCCACTCCAGTATCTTGTTGAGCGAATCCATTCTACCTACTCCTTTCAGCTCCTCGTTTTGCTCTTCGGAGAAGTCAAATCCAAGGCTATTGGCCAGCCTCCTCCATGCCTTATAGTGTAAAACCGCGGTATCAACAATGACGCCGTCAAGGTCAAAGAGAAAACCGATTTCACTGAATTCAACCGCCATAAGCACACTTCATTCGTTTGCAATATGGCTAAGGTATGAATTATATATACATAATGCGTAAAAAGTACACAATAAAAATAAATCAGCTGCCTTTCAGTATTTTAAGGCTCAGATCAAGGCTTGTAGAGGAATGTGTCAGGGCTCCCACCGAAACAAAGTCGACCCCTGTCGCCGCAATACTTCTTACCGTATTGAGCTTGACGCCACCCGAAGCTTCCGTCTCAAACCGGCCGCCAACCAATTCAACAGCCTGGGCAAGGTCCGACAGGCCAAAGTTATCAAACATGATACGTGTGATGCCGCCTACAGACAGTACCTCTCGGATCTCCTCAAAATTCCGTACTTCGACCGTGATACCCAGATCCAGCTTATTCTCCGCCAGGTAGTCGAGAACCCTTTCAATAGCAGCGGTAATGCTGCCGGCAGCGTCGATATGGTTGTCCTTGATCATGATCCAGTCATAGAGGCCGTCGCGGTAGTTGTGACAGCCACCTATGCGTACCGCCCATTTTTCAAAATAACGTAGGAGCGGTGTCGTCTTCCTGGTGTCGAGGATCCTGACGGGAAGATCCCTGACCTCAAAGGCAAATCGCCTGCTGAGCGTAGAGATACCGCTCATGCGCTGCATCATATTGAGCAGGAGCCGTTCGGCCATTAAAAGGGCCCTCGAATTGGCCTTTACAGTAAATACGATATCACCGTATACGACTTCGGTACCGTCTTCGATCAGGACATCAATCTCCGCCGTGGGATCGACATACAAAAGAACCTGTTTTGCCAGCTCCACTCCGGAGATCACACCGTTGTCCTTGACCAGCAGCTTAGCGACGCTGGTATCGTCGGCCGGGATGCAGGCCAGTGACGTATGATCAAAACCATGTGTGTCTTCGTACAGGCCTTTTACTATAAAATCATTAATAATATCTTTATCCAACATTTGAAAAAATTAATTTAGACGCAGGAAAGAATTAGGAAATCTTACCCAGTTAATGCTATTTAAATTATGAGAAAAGGAGATAGTTTTAAAGAATTTATCCCCTAAAATAAATTTTTTGTAATCTCTGAATTGTGGGCTCATCAATACCGGAATATGGATGGCGAAGTAGCCCAGAATATGGATCTCTACCCCGGCATTGTAGAGAAATCTTGAAGCATCGCTGCTCAAAAGATCTCCTCCGAAAGTGGAAAGATCACAATATAATCTCAAAGGGACATTTTTAACAGGAATATCCGTTTTTAGGTTCAGGGCGATCAGGTAATCGTCATTCAACCCGATCTGGTTGCTATATTGCAGCGTATTAAATTTGAATCCGCCTTCCCTGATGGCAACCTGCTGGGACCAAAGGCCGGTAGTCTCTCCCCTCCCGATAAAAGTATGATCATACAGGTAGTCATTCGCACCTGAAAAAGTATTGGCCAGCTGATACCGGGAATAATCAAAATAATTATCAGACAGCCTGAAGAACTTGCCGGCGTAGGCACGCAGGTGAAAAGCCTTATTTTTCATATTATAATTGAAGTCCCAGTTCCCTTCAGCGGAAATTTTGGCAAATGCAGCGCCTACCTGTCCTTCCAGGGTCAACCTGTACGGATTGATCACTCTGCTATTACTGAACCGGTATGCGACCTTTCCATATATATTATTTACATTACGATCAAAACGGGGACCGGAACCACCGGCAGGATCATAAGCAAACTGCTGCTCTGAAATCAAATAGCCTTTTAGCGAAAGGGAAGAAGAAACTGAGCTTCTGTAAGACGGCTTTCTGAAATTAAAGACAACTTCGGGAGCGACCTTAAAATAGCCCAACGACTCGTTTTCAAAACCTTTCAGATAACTTCTCTGGTAACCGTATGATTTGACAAAGAGGTAATAATCGATATTATCCAAAAAGCCATTCTTCAGAAGAGATTGTGTATAATTGAATGTGGCATGGCCGACGATATCGCCGCTCCTGAAGCCATACATCGGGGCCAGGATAAACCGGAACTTATTCTGTGGTAAAGAAACATTATGAAAGAATAGTCCTGCCATAAAGCCATCGTAGCGATTGAAGCCGGCAAAAGGAGATAGCCATATGTTATAGGTCTTATTATAGTTGATTCCACCAAAACCTTTCAGTGCGAGCTTCCTGCCTGCGGAGTTCTGCTTGATGTTTCCGTCGGGGATGGCCGGATCGATATACACGTCGCGGGCATCCGCAATGTCCTCAAAAACAAGCGTGGTGGTTCCGGCAAACGGTTCCGACCATTTTTGCACGACAGTTCCGTCATGCCGGATGAGGCTGACTGCCACCGGTAAGGCTACAGATGTATTGTTGCGGACATCAACCGCCACTCCGCCGGAATTACGATCAACCTTTTTCACTGCAAAATCAACCATGTCGGAAGAATTCATCAGGTTAAAGAACCAGTCAATATTTTTAGGGGATCTTTCCCTGAAGATCTTTTCAAAGTCGGCAGGCTGGGGATGCTTAAATTTCCAGGTGTCAAAATATCTATGCATCGCGCCTTCAAAGGCGCTGGATCCTATATAAGCCTCGAGATAGGCAAGGTATAGCGGAACCTTGGCATAAATGTCCACTCCATAGCTCATATAAGGCAGATCCTCGCTGGCAGTGGTAGCAGGAAAAAGGCTGTGCGCAGCTCCGAATACCGAAACCCCGACCTGGTTGTCACTTGCATTAGCGGGATTTTTATATGAAGGAGGAGCCTGGAACAATTTTGTCTCATAAAAGCTGTTAATGCCTTCATCCATCCATGGAAAATCCCGTTCGTTAGAGCCCAGGATCCCATAAAACCAATTGTGTCCGACCTCATGAATGATGATACTACGGACATTGTTCACATTATCGGTGGCATCAATTACAGTGACAGTGGGATATTCCATACCTCCACCGGCTTTCAGCGCACCTTCTGCGACCTTGACGGTTTTGTACGGATAATCGCCTACTTTGGAGCCATAGCCCCGGATAGTGGTTTTGATAGCATCCATTGACTGCGACCACGCCTTATAATGTGAGGGGAAGAAAGCGCTATACGCAGTAATGATCTTCCCGTTTCCGGGATTGGCTACCGTATCTATCCTGACGACCCAGCTCTTGTCGGCAAACCAGGCAAAGTCATGGACCTGGCTTTCTTTGAATGTAATCGTCTTGAAGGTCCTGCTGCTGGGTTGAGTAGCGGGATAGGCAAGCGCAGAGACGCTGTCGATCTCTATTCTGGCGAGAGATTCCAGCCATTCATTCTCTTTTTCCTCCTGAATATTGCCGGTGCCCATGACGATATAATTATCGGGCAGGGTGATCCGGACCGTGTAGTCGCCAAATTCGCTGTAGAATTCTCCCTGATCGAGATAAGGGAAAGCATGCCAGCCCTGTGCATCATATACTGCCGGCTTGGGAAACCATTGTGAGATCTGGTAGCTCTGCTCCTTATGACCCAAACGTGAAAATACAAGCGGGATCTTAACTCTGAACGGCGTGGTAATGCCGACGGACTCTCCGGGAGCAAGGACACCCGGAAGGATGAGCTTTACAACATCGATATTGGCCGTCGGCTCGATTTTCGATGGGATATATTTCCCTTTATCCAATACATGAAAATCCAGGCTGTCGATAAAGCCGCGCTGAGAGGGCAAGGCGTAATAGAAGCTCAGGTTGCTGTTAGCCTCCTGCTGACGGGCAAAGGCGGTTTCGAGGTTTTTGTATGCATTGGGATAGAGATGAAAGTAAATAAAACGTAAGGAATCCGGACTGTTGTTGAAATAAGTGATATCGATATTGCCATACAGGAAGTGGAGGGAGTCGTCGAGGCGGACAGAGATATCATTATTGACCTTTTGTTGCCAGTAAGGGGTCTGGGCGGTAGCGCAAAAAGGCAATAGGAAGAACAGGTATAGAAGGCGTAAACAGGGATTCATGGTATAAAAATTATGATCAAACATAGGAAAAAAATGGGAAGTGGATGAATGAAAGAGGCAGACATAAGGATAGCCGGTACTAAGTTCCAGGTCTATTGTAGGGGTATATACGGCTGCTTTTAGAGCGCTGTGTTCAATTTTAAACGGGTTAGGTGATAATGAATTTTTTATTTCGGACAATATTGTCCGAAATAAAAAATTCATTATATTTGTCTTGACAAAAATGAGATATGTTTTCCAAGGCTTGTGAATATGCTATTAAAGCAACCCTGTATATTGCCCAGCAATCCAAATCAGGCAAGAGGGTATGCCTGAAAGAAATCGCTGAGGCTATTGATTCGCCGGAGGCATTCACTGCCAAGATCCTGCAGCAGATAGCGAAAAGTGATATAATCGATTCCTTAAAAGGCCCTTCAGGTGGATTTACAATTTCCGAAGAAAAGCTCAACAAAACGTATCTGAGCATGATAGTCACTGCCATCGATGGTGACCATATTTACAAAAGCTGTGGTCTCGGCCTGAAAACATGTAATGAGGACAAACCATGTCCCGTTCATGATAAGTTCAAGGCCATCCGGGAAGTTCTGAAACAAATGCTGGAAACCACCTCTCTGGGCGAGCTGGCCGAAAATATTGCGGGTGGCCAGGTATATCTGAAAGTATGACTTTTTTTAACCTAAAAAAGGATAATTTTGTCCTAAATGAATATCAGATAAATATTTTAAAAAACTTTATATAAAAAAGCTATGAATATAGAAACCAATAGTATCATCGGCCAGATAGTGGCAGGCAATTACCGTTATGCCGGTGTATTCCAATCAGCCGGGATCGACTTCTGCTGCCAGGGCAACAAAACCATCGGTGAAGCATGTACGGAAAGAAAAATTGACGTGGATAGCTTTATTGATAAACTGAATGCGATACCTGACCATCCTGATGATCATTTTATCGACTTCAGATCCTGGCCTTTAGACCTCATCATTGACTTTATCGAAAAGAAACATCATCGTTTTGTCCGCGATATGATCGAAGAAATCATGCCTTACCTCGACAAGGTTTGCAGAGTTCATGGAGGACGTCATCCGGAATTACATGAGATATATTCTTTGTTTTCACAATCAGCCAATGAGCTGACCGGTCACATGCGCAAAGAAGAAATGGTATTATTCCCTTTTATCATTAAGCTGACCCAGGCTGCCGGGCAGATAAACGCTCCTTTCGGATCTGTCAACAATCCCATAAGTATGATGCGTCACGAACATGATGCTGAAGGGGAGCGTTTCCGCATGATAGCCAGGCTTTCCGATAATTATACACCACCCGGTGATGCGTGTAATACGTATCGCGTCGTATTTGCCCTGCTGAAAGATTTCGAAGATGATTTACACAAGCACATCCACCTGGAGAACAACATCTTGTTTCCAAGAGCAATTGAACTGGAGCGTAACAGGAACCCGGAAGCTATTTCTGAATAATACCTATTGGACAGCGCCAAAACGGAAAATGACATGAGCTATCCGGTATCATTGATCCGGGTATCATCATAGAAATTCAATGAACAGCCAATACCAAACAACCAGCTACAATACATGAACATCGATTATAACATCCTTCTGGCATATGGAGGTGTGGCCAAGAAGTACAAAAAGGGACAATTTATTTTCCAGGAGGATTGTGTACCGGGGTTTTTCTACCAGGTATTGGAGGGAGAAGTACGTATGTTCTCAACAAATTCTGAAGGAAAAGAAGTGATCCAGGGAACATTTAAGAAAAATCAGAGCTTTGGTGAGCCCCCTCTCCTTCTCGACAAATTGTATCCCAGCTCTGCCGTTACAAATACGCCCTGTGTCATCATAAGGCTCAGAAAAGAGAGTTTTCTCAATTTGCTCAATGATTACCCGGAAATAAGCAAAAGTGTGATCTATTGTTTTGCCAACCGCCTGTACCAAAAAGCCATAGCAACCCAGATCCGTATTCAACAGACACCAACTGAAAAGCTGGTCCACTTTTTTGAATTTCTGAAAGAGCCCGAACCTAAGCAGAAGCCGCTTATGATACCGCTTACCAGGCAGCAGATCGCTGACTATGTAGGATTGAGGATAGAAACGGTGATCCGCACACTCGCAGCCATGCATAAAAAAGGATTGGTACAGATCGTCGATCACAAATTATATTATTAAAAAATTACTAATCCTCTTTATTAAAATTATTGAAAAGCACAAATTATAGATGAAATCAGATACGGATCTAATAAAAAGATGGGGGCAGATCATCCTGGTCAATCTGGCTGTTGTCGCACTATTCGGCTTGTGCATGCGCTATAAGATTGCCTTTAACCTTCCCTGGTTAGACCAAAAAAATCTGTTACATGCACATTCTCATTTTGCGTTCGCAGGATGGATCTCCCAACTCCTTTATATAGGAATGGCTGCATATATTTTGCCGCAGATCCCGGATAAGCTGAAGCGGCAATATAAATGGCTGCTGACAATGAATCTCCTGGTTGCATATGGGATGCTGTTCAGTTTTACGATACAGGGATATAAGGTTGTATCCATTGCTTTCTCTACCGCTTCGATCTTAATATCCATCCTGTTTTTAGGGCGATTTTATTCGGATACCGGAAAATATAAATTAGCGGGTCTGTGGATCCGGTGGGCGCTCGCGGGTTTGAGCCTGAATGTATTGTCTGCTGCGGGTCCATTGTATCTCGCATATATGATCGCCACTAAAACAATGAATTCCGGCTTTTATCTGGGCTCCATTTATTATTACCTGCATTTTCAGTATAATGGCTGGTTCTTTTTCGGCGCCATGTCATTATTGTCAGCTACATTCCAGGTATTCGACAAGCCTGTATTTAAAAATTTCTTTTTGATATTTGCCTGTACCGTTATTCCCACATTTTTTCTTTCCATCCTGTGGGTCAAACTTCCGGGATGGGTATATATACTGACAGTTATTGCCAGCCTTTGTCAAATGACGGCGTGGTTTCTCCTGATCCGGAATATCATAAGCCAGATCCGGAAACGATCTGTTATTTCACTGAAAGATCCGGTACATATATTATTCCTGGCTGCCGGAGCGGCCTTGAGCATTAAGTTTTTCCTTCAGGCATTGTCCGTTATTCCATCGCTGAGCCAACTGGTCTTTGGCTTCAGGCCGATAGTTATTGCCTATCTGCATCTGGTGCTCCTGGGCGTTTATTCCCTGTTTATTTTAGGTTGGTTATTTGGCAAGACAGGCCAGCCTTTGAATAAAATGTTACGGCTATCTACCGCAGGTTTTCTGCTGGGAGTAATATTCAATGAATTATTATTAGCCATTCAGGGATTTGCAGCATTTGCCTATTTTCCGGTTCCTTATATCAATGAGCTGTTGTTATTGGCTGCCACCCTGTTGTTTTTAAGTGCAACCGGGATAGGTATCGCTTTCAGAAGCAGAGGTCATTAGCCCGGATTCCCTTACAGCTTTTCCTGCATCACTGCAGCGATCGCCCTGGAATGGGATTTCATTTTTTCGATATTAGGCCCTGCAAATAAGCTGTCAGCCGTCTCATTGAACAGTAAGATCCATCGATCAAAGTGAGCCGGTCCGGTCTGATGAATTTTATTGATCTGACGATGGGTATGGATGGGATCTCCTTCGTATTTACCTGTATAAAACAATACATTTTCCCAAAAATCACACATGCGTATCAGATGTTCGTCCCAATTGACATCCATCACCTCTGAAAAGAAGAATCCAATGACGGGATCCGTTTTGATCTTTTCATAAAAAGCCTCTACAAGCAATCTGATATCGGAAACATTGGAAATATCTGAATTCATGATCAATAGGTTTTAATAATTTAAAACATACACAGGTAAATATCACTATGCCGGAATCGATCTGTACTTTTCTCTGCTGAACAGCCCGCAGCTTCAGCCTCAAATAACCTGCTTACAATTACAGATCTTTATTTATAAATTTTCGCATCGAAAGATAATACGGGATCATTACCCACATCGACAGCAATCCGAAAGACAATACCAATCCTGTACCGGTCCCGAAAAGCTTGACAAAGACGGCACCGGTATAGCCCATCATTGCGGAAATATCCAGATGAAGGAGGATCAGTATCCGGCACAGATCCACCGGGCTCAATGCACTGAGCATAACCACCACATTCTCTATCGGGTAATCGGCAAACTGGAAGAACAAAAACAATACAATTCCGTCAAATAATAATGCAAAATATAACCATAACATCAGCGACACTCCGATGCCCTTGGCCTTATCCCTGGTATAAATGCTGCTTAGCATAGCTATTGCAATAAAAATAACAGAAAGAAATACACCCGCCAAAGTCATCATTATTGCCGTACCCGGTTCCGAAAAAACCATAACGGGAATACCCGCGCCTATTACAAATGCAGTTGAAAGGCTGAGTGACAGCCCGGTAAACAAGGCCAGCCATATTGTCTGCCGTTTCACAGGATGACTGGCCAAAAGCTCAATAAATTCATTGCTGTTGTAGATATAGATAGTCGAAAACAGCACAGAAACCAGCGGTACGGTCAACAGAACTATATTGAGGACGGTCAGGATCCCTTTGCCTGTGCTATCCTCAAGTCCAAAACTGACCCAGGAGAACATGGCCAGAACCAGGCAATATGCCACTACGATCTTATTCTTCAGAATATCGATGAAGACATACTTTAATATTCTCGTCATACGCCGGACTTTAAAAGATGAACTATCGACCGGGCGATGGATGACTGCCCTGTGAGGGCCTGCAGCGATGCTTTATCCTTATGCAGGACGAGCCGTCCTTCCTGCATAAACACGATCTGGGTCACGAGATCATCAAGCTCGCTCAGTAAGTGCGAAGTGATCAGGATGAGCTTACCTTCTCCTCTCGCTTTTATGATCTTGTCTTTAAGGATCTCTGCAGCAAGAGGGTCAAGGCCTGCTGTAGGCTCATCCAGGATCAATACTTCCGGGTCAAACAGGAAAGCGAGTGTTGCGCTGATCTTTTGGGTCGTTCCTCCGCTGAGCGTTCTCATTTTCTTATGAAGGAATGCTTCAATTTCATAATCCCTGTACAGCGAATCATCGATCCGGCCGGCATCGCTCTTCCGGATATGCCTGATCATATCGATCACCTGCCCGATGGTCATATTTTCAGGATACCTGCCGATCTGCGGCATATAGCCGATGTGCTTTCTATAATCTATATCCTTGCGGATCGACCGCCCGTCGAACCATATGTCTCCGCTATCAGGCATAACCATTCCGAGGATGATCTTGATGAGTGTCGTTTTGCCACAGCCATTAGGGCCAATGAGCGCTATGCACTCACCCCGGTCCAGCTGGAGCTGCAGGTCATCAAGCACCTGTAGCTTGCCGAATTTCTTGGATATATTCCGGATCTCTATCATAACAGATGGGGACGCATGCTCGGTTTGTTATCTACAAAATTTGCCGGAGTGAGACTCGGAATGATCTTTTCCGACTTATCGATCAGCGTGATCATAAAGCTGCGGAAAAGCAACATGGCAGGTGGATTTTTTTCAATAATTACGGCATAAAGGCTCAATGGATGGAACGGCACATCGCCGGTGCGGTCTTTATCCAGGTCATAACCCTCGTACTTGTCCCAGTAATTTCCAATAAACTGATTCATTACCAATGATCCGTTGGTGGTTACATCGAAAGTATTTTCTATGAAATTATTCCGCAATAATTTGTTATCCATACAATTGGCCTGCATCCTCAGGCCCCATCCGTTTCTTTTGAAGACATTCCTTTCAGCCGTAATCCTATTGGTCCCGTCAAAAAAAATGCCTGTTGTGTTTTTGATGATACGGTTGCCTGAAAGAAAACAATCGGAGATCTCTTTAAACAGGATCCCATATGCCGCATCTCCCCAGTTCTCTTCAAATGTATTATTCATCATGGTTACGTGCTTGGTGAACATGACAGCAACACCCGCTCCGTTATTTTTAAAATAATTGGAAAAATAAGCGTCATTGTCCGAAAACATAAAATGCAGACCATAACGCAGGTTATTTTTGGCGACATTCCGCCAAATGATAGAATGGGTGACAAATTCAAAATAAATCCCGTCTCTATGCCCCGTAATCCTGTTGCCGATGATCAGCAGGCTGTCGCTTTTCCAGCAATGGACACCGTTTCCTGACTGATATTCCGCCTTCTGCGAAGCAGTAATTGTATTATTCCTGATGTCACAATGACTGGAATATTGCAGATTGATCCCAAAATAGTTATCGATCAGCACATTGTCCTCAATGGAAACATAGCTCGCATCATAGATCTTTATAGCAGCCGGGTCCTGGAGTGTTGATCTTCCGCTGTTGCGGAGTATAAAGCCTTTGATTTTAACATTGTCGCTTTTGACAGAAAGGATCTCATACTTCAGTTCACCATCCAGGACCGGCCGGCCTATACCTATTAAGCTGAGCTTTTTCTTAATTTCAAGATTTCCTTCCCTGTAGTGTCCCTTTGCTACGAGGATCGTATCACCATCGACAGCATATGCCAACACTGAGCGGATGCTTTTGTAAGCGCCGTCAGCATTCACCTGCCATGTCTTACCCTGGAGCTTTGAGCCGGAGAAAACAGCGAGGATCAGGTACAAGAACCACCTAATGTGTATGATCTTGTGTTTCCGCATCATTGGCTGAATGATAGGTGGATACGACCTGCTCCCAGGAGATCGCGGTGCTGCCATGTTTTGAAGCAACCTCGCCGGCCGCCTCCTGATCGCTGAAAGCTGCGATGTTTCCACCCATGGGGCTTTTCATCGCTTCATGGTGTACAAACACAGCTTTGGTCGCATCGATCAGGACATTGGCCTGTGTCCAGTCGTGCACAAAATAGGAGCGGATATTTTTACTACCCTGATCCTGCGCGAATCCTAAAAGACATGAAACATCATCAAACTTATAGACCCTGCCTTTACCGGTAATCGCTTCTGCACCGAAATGACCGTCGGAGATCGTCATTCTGCAGTAATCACAGTTGTCCTGGTTCAGCGCTATAGGCACCGGTCCGGAGGATTGGCATCCGGTAATAAAAAGTATCCAAACTCCTAAAAACAAGTGTGTCCGGATCGATTTTTTTCTGAACTTTATCATATTCTTTTCTTTTAATAATGCTATTAATAATGCAATGCCGGCGCCGATAAACAGCCATCCACCTACATCGGGAATTGAAAAAGCGCCGAAATTGAGAAGCTGCTTAAATCCGATCAAAGGAGGCTGGTAGGCCATTCCGGGCACCCTGATAGCTGCATTTGGATCCAGGTCATGGCCATATTCATATTCCCATTTCCAAAAATCTACCATGGCAATAATACCAAATAAGAGAAATGCCAAAAAGGCGCTATAGAGCCATCTTTTACGATCAATAAATGCTGTTATGAGGAAAAATACTGCAAATCCGCTCAGCAGGAAGGGCAACAGCTTAAACTCAATAAAGTCCTCTGTATGCAATGTCTTCATGCCTATATAATGATTCAGACCATTGATCACATCCACATCGCCCGAAAGCTTATGGGCCCATATCTGGAGGCTGAGGCCTTCCGGATATTGCGGCGCGTCAAGATAGATCACCCATACAGGTACGAAAAGTGCCGCTATCAGCATGAAAGAAGCGAGGATGAGCATGGTCTTCGAAAATTTTGAAAGCCTTTTTTGCATGTCACGGTTATTTTACCGGGTAATTGAAGTGTATGTAGCTCGAATATTTGTTTTTTACCGGAATGGAACCATTCCGGTAAAAAACAGGAGCGGGTGTGATACCGGTATCCCGGCTGCTCTCCAGAAAGCAACCCGGAAGCCGCAAATATGCAGTGATAGCAGCGACACACCCGCCGGTGTCCTTTCCTTCGATCTTGGAGAACACCTGATTTGTACCGGACCTTATTATCCCGGATCCGCTTATTTGTCTGCGGGGGCTTTAGCACCCAGCCCATACGCCAGGGCAACCGTACTGCCCTTTGGTGAGACCCTGACATATCCGGACATCTCCTGATGCAAAGCAGAACAGAAATCGGTACAGTAGATAGGGAAGATACCGATGCGATCCGGCACCCATTTCAACGTAAGCGTTTCACCCGGCATGATCAGTAGCTCGGCATTATTGGCGCCTTTGACACCAAAGCCATGAGGTACATCCCAATCCTGCTCGAGGTTGGTGACGTGGAAATATACTTCATCTCCCAGTTTCACGCCCTCTATATTGTCAGGCGCAAAATGCGAGCGGATCGAAGTCATATAGACATGTACCTTATTTCCTTCACGAACCACCTTTGCATCTGCTTCACTGGTGGTCTTATAGAGATGCTTATTACTGTTGATATCATATATCTTCAGCTGTGTATCCTTAATCAGGTCAGCCGGAATGGCCTGTGCATAATGCGGCTCTCCGATAGTCGGGAAGTCAAGTATCAGCTCCATCTTATCCCCGCTTATATCATACAGCTGCGCGCTCTGGGACAGCTCAGGGCCGGTAGGCAGGTACCTGTCCTTGGTGATCTTATTGTAAGCCACCAGGTATTTTCCAAACGGTTTTTTAGTGTTGCCTCCGGGTACCATCAGGTGACCCACAGAGTAGTAAGTAGGCTGCCTGTCCAGCACTTTAAGGTCTTTGATATTCCATTTCACCACTTCAGACGATACAAAGAAGGAAGTGTAGGCATTGCCCTGTGCATCAAATTCGGTATGAAGGGGTCCTAAGCCCGGCTTTTCCACTTCACCGTATAAAGCAGCTTCGTATTTGATCACGGGAAGGCCGCCATATTGCTCCGACTCGAAGCTTTTATCCGCAATGGCTTTTTGTATTTTGTCAAAGCTAAAGACCGGCAATAAAGCAGCGAGCTTACCGCTTCCCACAATATATTCACCGGTAGGATCCACATCACACCCATGTGGAGACTTAGGACATGGAATGAAATAAACAATATCGGGGAACTGTGTCACGTCGAGCACCGTTACCTCATTTTTTATTTCAGACTTTGCGCTGTGGGTATGCTCATCATAGGTGTTGCGGGCATATTTAACGCCTTGTTTTGTACCTTTACCGGCCTTAACATATTCCTCTGCTTTTTTCCAGTTGACAGCCATTATAAAGTCTTTATCTTTCTGAGAGGCATTTACCTCAAGAAGGGTGTTGGCCTGCTCTGTGTTATAGCATGAAAAGAAGAACCAGCCATGGGATTTACCCTTGCCACAACGGGCCAGGTCAAAATTTACCCCGGGAGTTTTAAGCTGGAAGGCGATATCCATTGCGCCGGTCTGCTTATCGACACTGACAAAGCTTATATGCCCTTTGAAATTGTCCTTATAGGTAGAGATCGGGACATCGCTCGCAGAACCATCTGAAGGAACGCTAAACCGGGTACCCGCAACGATATATTCCGAATTCTCAGTACCGAAAGGTGAAGAGTGGTTGCCGGCGCTGTTGGGCAGTTCGATGATCTCTGCCGTACGGAAAGTTTTCAGGTCTACGCGTGCCAGGCGGGGGGTGTTATTACCGTTGACAAATACCCACTTTCCGTCTGCTACGCCATCTGTCATCGACATTTCGACGTGATGGAGATCATCCCACGGAACGAAGCCATGGGAAGTATTAAGCATGGGCTTTGTTTCCTCACTGTATCCCCAGCCCTTTTCCGGGTCTACGGAGAAAACCGGAATTACGCGAAGCAAACGACCGCTCGGCAAGCCATATACGCTAAGCTGTCCGCTAAAGCCCCCGGAAACGAAGTTGTAAAATTCATCATAATTACCCGGAGCTACATACGTTTTCGATGCGGCGTTCCCGGCGACTGCATTGGCGGCGCCTTTAGGTTTACAGGATGAAATTGTGATAATAGCCGAAGTCACCATAAGGGCGAAAAAGATCTTATTTAGTCTCATGATATTAAAAACATTTATGTTCAATATTGAAAATACAATTACAGGAGCGTTGCAGAACACAAGCCCAGCCGGATGATTCAGAGTAATCAGAAAGTCCGGTCCGGATTATTTTACACCGTCATTTTGCCGCATGTATTCTACGATGCTGCGGGCTTCTTCTTCCTGGAGATTTTGATTCGGCATCCTGACTAGGCACAATTCCAGCTGAGCCTGAACCTCAGGATCCTTGTCGATCATCGGATCGGGATTGGTGATAAAATTCATGATCCAGTGGGGGGTCCGTCTTTTGGTAACGTCTGCCCAGCCGGGTCCGACAAGCTTTTCGCCGGTCGTCTTATGACAGGAGAAACATTTGGTAGATGCGATGGATTTTCCTTTGTCCGCCATCGCTACATTCAGCGCGCCAAGCGTCACATTGGATTCATCATATTTTCCTTCTCCCCGTTTCGGATCATAGTCAGAAGGATCGGCTGATGAGGTTGATCCCGAAGTTGTTTCCTCTGCTTCTTCATAATATTGATTTTTCTTGGGAGAATCACCACCTGAGCATGCAACCATCAGAATACATATGCCGCATAAAAGTACTGAGATTGATTTCTTTAACATGTCGATACATTTTATTTTTGATATTGTAAATGTATCATCACATTCATTGCTTCTTTATGATTCAAATCATAGTCCGGCTAATACTTTTTGTCTATGTATGCTTCAAAGCAGAAATAAAAGTTGAAACAAAATTGCAGTCTGCGGCGGGTACATCATGGTTCCGGGCGTTCGCTTCGATCTAAAAACAGATCTTCAACAGCCGGCTTTCTTTATTTTTATCCGGGACCGGCCTGAATAAATTAAAAAAATAAAATGGTCTTTATTTTTCCCCGGCAAAAGTTTAAATTTTCAGGCGATCGGCTTTGGATCGGGGTCTCTGAGTGAGCTATTGTCAGGGCGGAGGAGGATTGCAGCAATTTTTCCCGATCTGTTATTTCACCGGTCAATCATCGACCTATTTACCCCCGATAAACACCCGTTCAACCCACATCCCATCCCTGTTCCAGACCTTCAGGACATAGACGCCATATGAGCATCCGCCTACGTCTATCTCTGTGTCCTCTTCCATAACTCCGGATCTTATCCGCCGGCCACTCATATCAGTCAGCACATACGAAGCCGTCCCAGGATGCTCCACACGCAGAAACGAAACAGCCGGATTCGGGTATACACGCACTTTTCCAGCGGTCAGGACCTCGTTGCCCAGGGGACCGCATGATTCGATATCATGCCGGACATCGAGACGGATCTGAGGTAGCTGGTCAAATAGTAGCTGGCCCGGACAGGAAGTGGCACAACCGTTCCGGTGGCCTGCCAATACAGGCAACAGGTCTCCTGTCAGCGTATCAGGATGATGCAGCGAATCAAGCGGATCCATGTCATCTTTGTATATCTTCCATGTCAGGAGGTGACGTAACGACTCTACAGCCCTCACATCAGGCGCTTCTTCTTCAAAACTTCCGATAACACATATGCCCATGGTATAGCTGTTCTTTGCACAGAAATGTGCTCCGAATACATTGTCCTGGCTGATCTCAGGCTTCTCAGGATCCCGGCCGGCAAATATGGTTCCGTCGTGGCCGATCAGGTAGTTGTAGCCTATATCATCCCAACCGTTGACATCCTTATGGTAGATATAGAAAGATCTGACGAGATTGATCGAATTGGTATCAGAATTAGGAGAGGCGGAGTGGTGTACGATGCAATGGCGGGTCGGCGTGGATTTTCTTCCGGGCACCGGTGGTTCAAGGCCTGCCCTCCAGACGCTCTGCGGGACCACAGGCGGTTCTGAACAGTCTTCTGATCCGGACAGATTCTTTATATCGACACTTATTTCGGGTACATATTGAAAATAGATCCTCACCTGCTCCTGTTGCCTCAGCCCGATGATCTTGAATGTATGTTGCTCCTGACCCAGGTAAATAAGATTACTCTGTACCCGTTCTGTCATATGATCATCACGCTCTACCTTATACCGTTCACCTGCCCCTGTCTCTACATACAGCCCCTCCGGCACCTCATGCTTAAATAACAATGTAAGACCGTTAAACCCTTTATCCGCAACAATTTCATTCTCCCGCGCACCCTCCAACTGGTAATCGGCAAACCAGACCCGGGCTCCCTGAGCCTGGGACGAGTATTGGATCATGACCGACAGGAACAAAAAAAGTACGGTGTGTGCGGCTCCTCTTCTTCTCTTATACATGGGACTCAGGTATTACATTATTTGATTTATAACAACAAATTTAACCAAATAAATTTCCACTTGATTCCATCCGGGGAGAAAGCAAGACCGATTTTTTCTAAACCAAATTTGATTACATTTGCAGTGAAAGGTTCAGATCTACCGGTCAGATCAGCTAAAAATCCTATACTGCTTTGACTCTTGGTTTATAAGATTAATTATTTTTATGAGTTTATCTAAAATATTTTGCACTTCCGAGATTGGAAATTTAAAAAAAGTTATAGTTCACCGGCCGGACAATGGTATCAGCCGGATCAGCCCCAAAGATGCCGAAGAGCTGCTCTTCGATGACATCGTCTATCTTCCCCAGATGCAAAAGGAGCATGATATTTTTACGGATGTGCTTAAGGCATTCATTGGTGATGAAAATGTATTATTCATTACCGACCTGCTTGAACAATCGCTCACTGCCGATGAGATCAAAAAAGCGGAGCTGATCAGGATGATCGTCGATTATGAAGAGCTGCCTCAGTCTTTTGGCAACATTTTCAACCAGTTACCCAATTCCAGGTTGGCAGAAGTGCTCATCACGGGATATCTTGAAGAGGAAGATCACTATTTTTTCGATCCCATACCCAACTTTATCTTTACCCGGGATATTGCAGTCGTGGTCAAAGATCATGTCATCATAGCCAAAGCGGCTAAAGAAGCCCGTTTCAGGGAGAATCTCCTCGCCAGGTTTATCTTCTGGGCGCATCCTTTGTTTCAGGAATTACAGGACGAGGGCAGGGTCATTAACCTCAACTGGCTGGAAAGCTTTCCGCCTTCCAAGAAAGGAGAATGGGTAAACCTGGAGGGCGGCGATACCATGATCTTCGAGAACGAATTTCTTCTGATAGGTCACAGTGAGCGTACCACCCAACACGCCATCCGGTCATTAGCCAGGGTTGTGCTGGACAAAGGCCTGGTAAAAAATGTGGTCCAGGTCAATATACCTTTTGACCGTTCATGTATGCATATCGATACGGTATTCACACGGATCAATTATAATCACGTGGTAGCCTTCAAACCAATGATCTTCGACGGCATCTCATCCAATGTTGAGGTCTTTACCCAGGATGGACAGCACAAGGTCTACCCTTCCCTCAAAGAATTTATACTCGCTGAGGTCAATCCTGATATGAAGTTTATCTTTTCCGGCAATGGTGAGTCTCCTTACCAGGAAAGAGAGCAATGGACGGACGGCTGCAATCTCGTCGCGATCAAACCGGGAGTAGCGCTGACCTATGACAGGAACCCGGTCACGGAAGTTGCCTTCCGGGAAGCCGGGTACAACATCATCCATGCTACTGAGTTTTTAAAACAATATCGCGAAGGCAGCATCAACCCCGAAACCATAGAGAACACGATCATCACGCTGCCGTCCAATGAATTGTCCAGGGCACGTGGCGGATCTCATTGTATGACATGCCCGATCGAACGGGAGGTTATTTAATAAAAAATCAAAACCACCTTGTATAAGCATAGCCATCCGATCAGAGTCCGGTATGCGGAGACAGACCAGATGTCCTATGTCTACTATGGCAATTATGCCCAATACCATGAAGTGGGCAGGGTCGAAGCGATGCGTTCGCTGGATCTCAGCTATGCCGTTATGGAAAATGAGATCGGTGTGATGATGCCGGTCATGAAGATGGAAATAGAGTTTCTGCGGCCTGCTTTTTATGACGAGCTATTGACCGTTCATACGTATATACCCGACCTGCCCGGTAAGGAGATCGTATTTTATTCGGAGATATTTAATGACAGAAATAAGATCGTCAATAAAGGGACCGTCACCCTCTGTTTTATCGACAGATCAACCAAAAAACGCATCACTGCGCCGGAAATGATGTTGGACAAGTTACGTGCCTACTATGTTTAGCCTGCGTCGTAAGAAAACGCCCTTCGAACAGTTTCTAGAATCCGAAACAGTATACCACGAATTGATCGGCTGGGCTAAGGTGCATACCCTGCCGGGATTAAAAGGAAGGAGCATTTTCAGGGTTTTTGGGGAGCTGATGGTACATCTGAAAAAAGCCAAGATACCGCTTCGCGCCAATGCCATCTCCTTCAACTTCATGCTCGCTGCATTTCCATTCACGATCTTTCTTCTGACACTTTTGCCCTATTTCAGGATCGAGAATGCAGTGGATCTTTTAAAGTCCAGCATCGGCAACCTGCTCCCTGCTAATGTGGAGATGACGTTATTCAGCCTGATAGAAGATACCATCCGGCCCAGGGGAGGCTTATTGTCTCTGGGTTTTATAGTCGCGCTATTTTTCGCATCCAACGGGGTCATGAACCTTATCAGGGCATTCGATCAGTCCGAACTGGCCAATATCCAGCCCATACACTGGTTTAAAAAGCGGATGAAGGCCATGTTACTGACCTTTCTGATGTTTCTGCTGCTGATCGTTACCGTCGTAGCCTTCGTACTGGCCAATCAGATCCTGCGCATCGTCGGGTTGTACGTTACCATCGATTATATAACCAAAGGACTGATACTCGCGTCCAGGTGGATTCCCGTATTTATCCTGATGTACGGGCTGCTGACCTTGATATACAGGCTCGGCCCTTCCATTAAGGCCAAGATCCCCTTTTTCTCCTTTGGCACCTTCCTGACAACCTTCCTTTGTATCATCGACTCCTTGCTGATCAGCTATTTTGTCAACAACTTTTCCAACTATAATAAGATATATGGCTCACTGGGAACGATCATCGCTCTGATGATCTGGCTACAGACCAACATGTTCCTGATCTTCATCGGTTATGAGCTCAATCTTATTGTCATGCGTCTCCCGCGGAAAAAGCGGAAAAAAAGATCATAACGAAGCGCATTTTCTTTCCAGCCAGCTCCTGGTTTCATCATCGAGCTGGGTGGAGAGCTCCTCAAATACCCGTTTGTGATAATCGTTCAGCCACCGGATCTCTTCGGGACTCATGATACGGACGTCGATCATTGTTGTGTCGATCGGGAAAAGCGTTACGGTCTCAAATTCCAAAAACCCGTCATGACCGGGCACCGGCTGGCAGAAGACCAGGTTTTCGATACGGATACCATGACTGCCTTCTTCATAAAATCCCGGCTCGTTGGAAGTAAGGGTTCCCGGAGCGATAGGGGTAATGCCCCGCTCGCCGAGACCGTTCGTAATTCCCTGTGGCGGCTCATGTACATTGAGAAAAAATCCGACCCCATGACCTGTTCCGTGATTATAGGTGATCTTTTCCTGCCAGAGAAACTGCCTGGCCAGGATATCTAGCTGGATACCCCTTGTCCCCTTTGGAAAAATAGCAGAGGCTATAGCGATATGGCCTTTGAGAACCCTTGTATAATGATCCCTGATCTTGCCGGAGACAGGGCTCAGGGCTATAGTACGTGTTATATCCGTGGTGCCGTCGTTGTATTGGCCTCCTGAATCGACCAGCAGGACACCTTCCGGTCGAACCGGCGCCGCACTGTCCTTCTCAGGCTTATAATGTATGATAGCGCCATTGGCATTATATCCGATGATCGCGTCAAAGCTTTCACCGTAATAGCCCGCCTGCCGACTCCTGAATTCAATAAGCTTTTGTGCCAGATCATATTCCGTAGGCGTATTGCCACTACTGAGCGTTTCCTCCAGCCATTTGAAAAAACAGGCCAGGGCGACGCCGTCCTTCACCATTGCTTTTCTTACATGGTTCTGCTCAATCCCGTTCTTTACGGATTTGGCGATCATGACCGGGCTATCACGCTGGATGATCTTTTGGGTATGGATCTTCTGATACAGACCATAAGAAATAGTGGCGGGGCTGATCAGTATAGAATGCTCCGGGCTGATCTCGGCCAGGTAATTGGCAACCGACCCATAGGGCTTGATCCTGATATTATCTTCAGCCAGCTTATCCGTCAGCTCTGACCCTACCTTCTCCGCATCAATGAATAAATAGACCTTTTCCGGGCTGATCAGGACATAAGACAAAAATACGGGGTTACACTCGATATCCCGGCCGCGCAGGTTAAGCAGCCAGGCGATATCATCCAGTGCCGTCACCAGGTAATAGTCTGCGTCAAACTTGTGCATTTCCTCCCTGATAGCAGTTATTTTCATCATTCTCGTAAGGCCGGCATAGGAGACATCCAGCTCAAAAACCGGCTCCTGAGAAAGTCCCGGCCGATCTTTCCAGACGACCTTAAAGGGGTCAAAGTCAGGGTTGATCCCAATACCGGCCGCTTCAAATTTCGCCGAAAGAATATCGACCAGGCCGAGAGCCATGACGTTGGAATCAAAACCGACAACCGAATGTGGACCAAGCTGCGAAATGATCCAATCGGCATATTCCGGAGCTCCCTGCACCAGCAGCTTGTGCAGCACAAACTCACTGTCCGCCATCTGCATTTCAGCCTGCAGGAAATATCTTGAATCCGTCCATATGCCGGCATGATCCCGCGTGATAACAGCCGTGCCTGCTGACCCGGTAAATCCCGAAATCCAGGAACGTGTTTTGTAAAACTCAGGTAAATATTCATTCTGATGGGGGTCTCCGGTCGGAACGATCAACGCATCAATTCCTCCTGCCAGCATTTCAGCCCTGACAGCCTTCAGTCTATCATCAATACTCATTAATCTTTATTTTTCCGGTAAGTTAAAACTATTCTTATCGAATGTCCAAATATATGTCCGCCTAATAAGTTCGTAAAAAATATTTTTTATACCAACGGACGGTATTTCCACCTCAAAAGCTCTTTGAATATTCGTCAGTCCTTTAATGTCTATGTCAGGATTTTTTTGGGCGGCAAGTCAACCTCAAACCTTCTTTTCGTGTTTTAATTGCGTAAAAGGCAATAACATATTATTAAAACATTTAATATTTTTATAACTTTACACCGCTAAATTTTTAAACCTTTCACCATCGATGATCAGTCAGTCTTTAAGCCAGAAGTTAACGCAGAAAATGTCGCCACGGCAAATTCAGTTGATGAAGCTTTTACAAGTGCCGACTTTTGAGCTGGAACAGAGGATCAAGGAGGAAATAGAATCAAATCCGGCCCTGGAAGAAGGGCATGATACATACGAGGAGCTGGATTACCGCGATCAGGACGAGAGCGGCTCCGGCGATAACGGCATCGATTTTGAGGACTATTTTCCCGAATACGGAGAGGAGGATCAAAGCTATACCTCGCCCGCCGACGGCTTCAATCAGGATGAAAAAAGAGAACGCCAGATCGCTTCGAATGACAACAATCTCCAGGACTATCTGACCCGGCAGCTTGACCTGATCAGCATGGACGACGAGCTCGACAGGTTGATCGGGAAACAGATCATCGGAAGTATCGACGAGGACGGATACCTGAGAAGGGAGCCGATCGCTATCACCGACGACCTGCTGTTCAGCATGAATATCTCTATCGATGAGGAAAGAGTATTAAAAGTATTGTCCATCATTCAGCAATTCGATCCGAAAGGCGTAGGCGCCAGAAATCTCCAGGAAGCGCTTCTGATCCAGATCCGGGCCAAGCTGAAAGAGCCCGACCAACTGGACGAATTCCGCATTAGGGACCTGCACATAGCCGAGCAGATACTAAGCGATCATTTCAACGAATTTGCAAAGAAACATTTTTCAAAGCTCGCTCAAAGCCTCGGTATTGACGAAGAGGATCTGAAAGCGGCGTACGATGAGATCCTCAAGCTCAATCCCAAGCCGGGCGGCGGATATGTCGATGATGACAGAGCTGCGGTGCAATATGTCGAACCGGACTTTACGGTCGTCAACCGTGATGGCGTGCTTGAAATGTCGGTCAATAGCCGTAATGCACCGGACCTGCGCATCAGCGAGGGCTATAAATCCATGGTCAGGGACCTGCGCCGTAAGCGCCAGCATGGTAAGCTGACCAAAGAAGAGCGTGACACAGCCATGTTTGTCAAGCAGAAGATCGAAGCCGCCCAAACCTTTATCGACTCTATCCAGAAGCGGCAAAACACATTATACAACACGATGCATGCCATCATGATGAAACAGTATGATTATTTCCTGACCGGTGATACCCGTTATCTTAAGCCGATGATCCTCAAAGACATTGCTGAGGAGATAGGGGTTGATATCTCCACTGTCTCCCGTGTTGCCAACAGCAAATACGTGCAAACGGAATTTGGAACCAGGCTGCTCAAAGAGTTCTTCAGCGATAAGGTACAGAATAACGATGGTGATGACGTAACGACCGTCCAGGTCAAAAAGATCCTCTCCAACATCATTGAGGAAGAGGATAAGTCCAATCCGCTCAGTGATGAAGCCCTAATGGAACTGCTCGATAAGACCGGGATATCGCTCTCCAGGAGAACCATTTCCAAGTACCGTGAAAAGATGAACATTCCCGTGGCAAGACTACGCAGGGAAATCTGACAATTATGCGACTCCAATATTTTCTGACCGCAGCGTTCTTTATCCTGATAGTATCCATGTCTTTTATCAGCGTGGATGATCAGCCCCTGCCATCCAACGAGGCGGAGCTGGGCAGATTACTCTTTTTCGATCCTATCCTTTCCGGTGATCAATCGGTCAGCTGCGCTTCCTGTCACAAGCCCGAATTTGGATTCGCCGATAACAGGGCATTCAGCTTTGGGGTCGACAGCATCCTTACTACCCGCAATACGCCTACTGTCAAAAATGTCCTGGCAAGAAACAAGTATTTCTGGGATGGCCGAGCGACAACACTCGAAGAGCAGGCGCTGAAGCCCATTGAAAATCCCGATGAGATGAACCTCTCCCTTGACATTGCTTACAGGAGATTGAATAACAGTCCCTTCTACAGAAAAGCATTCAAAAAAATATACCGCAAAAAAGCCAGTCAGCTGACCCTCTCCCACGCCATCGCTGCCTTTGAGCGCACGCTGGAAAGCTCCAACACGTCATGGGACCGCTATGCGATGGGAGAAGAAGGGGCCATTCCGGAATCGGCTATACGGGGCAGGGACATATTTATGGAAAAGGCCAATTGTTTTGAATGCCATTTTGGACCTGACTTTACGGTCGACGAAATGATCAACATCGGCATCTATGACGGGAAAAAATTTAATGACCGCGGACTTGGTGCGATCACCGGCAAGGATTCCGACAATGGAAAATTTAAAGTGCCGGGCCTCCGGAACATCGTAAAGACCGCACCGTATATGCACAACGGGATGTTCGCCACATTGAGGGATGTCATTGAGTTCTACAACAATCCTGATAGCTTCATAGCTGACCCGGTCAATGTAGATCCCCGGCTCAGAAAGCCCCTACACCTGACAGAGCAGGAAAAAAATGACCTTGAAGCTTTCCTGGTCGCTCTCAGCGACTGATCAGGACAGGATTCAGACCGATTTGTTCTCAGCCTCTACCCTTCTTATCCATTCCAGCAGCTCCGCGAGCATCATAGCCGTTGCTCCCCATAGCGGGATATCATCTATTATATCCATATAGGGAATATTGCGGAGCATCAATGAATCTCTCTTCATATCCATTACCCTATGCTCACTGCTGTTTTCCAGGTCTTCGAGGGCAACAACGTGGAATGAGACGGCTTCTGACTCGGATAAAAGTATGGGCGGAAGAGCTTCGGTATACATCACGACAGGAGTGACCTCAAAGCCGCTCACGGGTATGGCAAGGCTCGTCATGATACCTATAACATGCGAACGCGATAGGAAGATGCCGGTCTCTTCCTCCAACTCTCTCAGCGCAGTATGGATCAGGTCTTCATCCTCCTCATCGGCCTTACCGCCCGGAAAGCTGATCTGGCCGCTATGCCTGTCCTTCTCCTGAAAAGCCCGTACCAGTAAAAGTGTACTAAGCCGGCCTTCGAACGGAAAGAGCAGAACGGAGACGGCTGAAGCCTTATAAGAAGCAACAGACGACGTTAGAGGGAATCTGCCGGGAGGGGCATATTTAAGCCAGGCATCCATTCCCGGCAAAAGATCTTCCCGGCCTTTTAGACTAAAAGCATCAAAGTGATCGAACAAAAAAAATTATTTATTGCTCTGTATCAGGTACTTTTCAATGGCGCCGGGCATCGAGGGCGCATCCGGCTGCGGAGCTGCCACATCCAATCGCAGTTTGTAGTATTCTACAGCCTCACAGGTGCTCTTACCGAAAGCGGCGATCCTCGTCTCTTCCTGGACAAAATCAGGGAAGTTCTCAAACAGGCTGCTCAGGCTCTGCGGGCTGAAGAAGGCAAGCATATCGTATTTGATATCGCTCAGGTCCGACAGGTCGCTGCTCACTGTTCTGTACATCTCGGCTTCCTTAAACTTGATCTTGGCATTGACGAGCCATTCGGTGACAGGCTTATTACCCAGATTGGACACCGGCACCAGGAAGGTTTCGTTTTTGTGCTTCATCAACGCAGAGGCGATGTCCTGCATCAGCTTCTGACCGACAAAGACCTTACGTTTGCGGTAATGGATAAATTTCTGCAGGTAGTTTGCGACGGATTCCGTGACACAGAAATATTTGGTCTCGGGAGAGATCTTGACACGCATTTCCTCGGCGATCCTAAAGAAGTTCTCAATGCCGTGCTTGCTGTTGAATATGATACAACTATATTCTTCAGGACGTATCTTCGACTTTCTGAATTCTTTCTCAGTGACACCTTCCACATGATTAAAAGCCCGGTAGTCAACTTTCAGGCCATACTTCGTCTCCAGGTCGTTGAAAGCGTTCTTGGTGTTGGCCGGAGGTGGCGGCTGCGATACCAGAATGCTGTTGACCCTTTTAAGTTTCGATGTTTTTGACGATGTAGAAATTTTTGTAGTCATAAAATTACTTCTCCTTAAGTTTTTATAATGAACTTCCAGCAGTTGTGAATAGTATTTTGGTAAGTATTAGTATAGGTGCAATTTCGACGGTGCAAAGGTATATAAAAAAATGGAACTTTTGAAATGTCAGGTAGTTAGCCGCCAGGAACATGCCTCTCAGCTGCCGGATACAATATAACAGCAGGAACAGGATCACTCCCAGATACAGGCATATATTGGCTATCTTATCATTGGAAAAAGAGATAAGACTGTTGATCGGCAGCAAGGCTATCCCCAGGAATATGTTAAACGCTATGATCGTAAAGCTGTAATAGCTGATCTCCTTATGCACCGGAAAGATGATCCCTACCAGGCGCAGCACGCTGTGCTTGATAAAATACATCAGCGCCACTCCCCCGACACACACAAAGAACAAGGTAATGTCAGAAGAAAAATAGTTGAATTTCAGCTGTTTGAGCAGCAACAATAAAAACAAGCCCGCATTCAGAAAGAAGAACAGGTAGAACAGCCCGTAGGACAAGGTCTGTCCGCTATTCTGAAACCGGTAAACCACTTTAAGGTACGTATCGCTGAATATCGCCCGGTAAATATTGGCTAGCAAGCCCCTGTTCATCACTACCAGAATGGTCAGAAACAAAAGCAGGAGAGAAATAGACACAAAAAGAAAATTCTGGCTTGTGACTTTTTTTGATGTGATGGGGACGGGCTTTTTGACCTGGAGCGTATCCCTGATGGCATAATTGGCAGGGACGTGTTTGATCTCAAAAGGATTGGTATGGTCGACCTCCGCCTCCCTGGCTGCTTCTTTACCCTTGGCTGCAGTAGTATGGGGCGGGTCAACGGCTCTTAACTCGAAAGGATTATTTGTATTTTGAGCAGATAGAAACCCGGTCAGGCAATACAAAACAGTTACAATAAAAGTGTTTACTATCCTCACATGGCTGAAATTCGGCACAAAGGTACAAATTTTTTTTGACCCTATTTTTGTTCGGTAAAAAACTTTGAGTTAAAATTACATTAAGTAGGTCTTATACCAAATTTCACTTCAGTCTGCCAACTCCTTACAAAATTTTGTAACGCTTATTGTATGCTTCATACATCATTCCTTTGTCAGATTCATTGCCTCATTTCCCACTGTCAGGGTGCAGCTGCCTCTTATGCCGGGATAAATGATTTTTCTTACCTTGTGTAGCTTTTTTACTGAAAGGCAAATTGTTATTCATTTATTGACAGAATCAACGCAGATGATGGACCAGCCTCGCTTCAAGAATATCTATGTTGCCGCAACCAATCAGCACATCGGCAAAACGACCTCAACCCTCGGGCTGGCTGCCGCGTTTATGAATCGCGGGCTGAATGTCGGCTATTGTAAGCCCGTCGGGCAGCAATACCTCAACTTCCAGGACCTTATCGTCGATAAAGATACCATCCTCTTTGCCGATCTGATCCGCTTTCCGATCAGGCCGGAGATCCATAGCCCGGTCATATTGGGGCCCGGCGCCACCACACAGTTTATTGACAATCCTGAAGGGTTTAATTATCCTGAGAAGATCAAATATGCCCGGAACATCCTCCAGCAGGAGCACGAGCTCACCATCTATGAAGGTACCGGGCACCCGGGTGTGGGAAGTATTGTCGACCTCAGCAATGCCGATGTCGCCGCTCTCGTCAATGCCGGCGTCATCATGGTCGTCGATGGCGGTATCGGCAAGACGATCGACCGTCTGAACATGTCCATCTCCCTCTTCCGGGAGAAAAAGCTTGACATCATCGGCGTCATTGTCAATAAGGTTGAAGAGGATAAGATCGACAAGATCAGGCACTATCTCGGTAAGGCTATGGCAAAGATGGACCTTCCCCTGCTCGGTCTCATGCCGTATGACAAGACGCTCGGCTACCCGGTGATGAAGTCGATCATGGACGCGATCAACGGCGAGGTCATGTACAACAGCAACATGCTCAATAACAAGGTAGAGGACATTGTGGCAGGGTCCCTGATGGATGTGGAGCAGCTGCGTTCTGAAAAAGGGCTCCTGCTTGTCGTCAGCACGGGCCGCGTCAACGAAGCGATCAACAAGCTGCAGCGTATCAGCAAGATCGCCGGGATCACCGAATCTCCGCTTGCCGGCATCGTGGCTACCGGTGAAGGCACGATCGATAATAAAAGCATCGAATATATTGAGCACAATCACATTCCTCTCGTAAGTACCTCACTGGATACATACGGAAGCGTGATCAAGATCAGCAGGATAGAGGTCAAGATCAACCTTAACACTCCCTGGAAGGTTCAGCGGGCTATCGAGCTGATAAGCAATAACGTCGATCTGGATGCTATACTTAATTATGCAGAGCGGCCATAAAGGCCGGAGGCGATCGGCTCCTTCATCCTATCCCGGTCTCTTTACTACCGGGATCTGATGGGCCTCACAGTATTTTTGCAGCAGGTTTTCTCTTTCCAGTACCTTGATCGTGTGCCCCCAATAGCTTCTTTTTACAAACTGGATCCGGGCGATCCGCATTATAAATAAATCCGTGATCATTACGCTCCGGATGTTATCGATGGGCATTATCGTATGCTTGAAATAGTTGGATATATAGATCTTCTCATCATCAGCCTCAAGTCTCTTCAGCCTGAGCGCAAAAAAGATATTAAAAACCGACATGAGGATCAGCAGAGTGAGAACGGCGTACCTGGTATAATCCGATATGTATATCTCACTGTTGAGCACCGGGCCTAAAAAAGCGCCCAACGTACTTGCCAGCAGAAAGACCCAGGTAAAAACGGGCAGAAAAATAACATAAAAAAGAGTAAGATTAGATGAATAACGCTCCATGCACAATTTTTTAAATGATACGGACAAGCCGGATTTTCTTATTCAACAACCTGGTTTCTGTCCATGAGCGCTTTTTCCCGCGCCGCAAGCTCGGCTTCTTCCGCCAAAACCTTTTTTTGCTGGCCTCTCCAGACATTGCCAGATACGGCAATGCTCATTTCGTACAAAATATATAACGGTGTTGCCAGTATCAGCTGGGATACAACGTCCGGCGACGGTGTGAGGATCGCTGCCACGATCAATATAATAATGACTGCATAACGCCTGCCCTTACGCATGACCTGCGGACTCAGCAAACCTGCTTTTGTAAGAAAAAAAGATACTACGGGCATCTCGAACACAACTCCTACCGGCAGGGTAAACATGATCATATAATTGATATACGAATTGAGCGTAGGAGTGGCCAACGTATCTGCCAGCTCATAGCCCGCCAGAAAAGAAAGCGCAAAAGGCGCAATAAAATAATATCCGAATAGAACGCCCATCAGGAAAAGGAGGGAACACACCAATACGATCCCCCGGGCCGATTTCCTCTCGCTGGGATATAGACCGGGCCTGACAAAACGCCAGAACTCCCAGAACACATAAGGAAATGCCACGATCAGCCCGAGAATGATAGAAACGGTCAGGTGCGTCGTAAACTTCTCTGCCAGGTCGCGTGTGATCACATCAAAGTGTGTGGGCTGAATACACATCATTTCGCCAAACGAGCAGAAAAGCCTGTATGTATAAAAGTCAGGATTGCGAGGGCCGAATACGACTGTCTTAAAAATAAAATCCTTTTGAAAGAAAAGAAGCAGGGCAACTGCAAAGATCCCGGCCAGGGCTCTGATAATATGCCAGCGGAGCGCTTCGAGATGTTCAAAGAAGCTCATCTCTTTTTCTTCCTTTACGGATTCTGCAACATCCACATCTACCTGGTCGAGCGCCATGTCTCTCAAATTTAGTATTAAAGGTCCAAAGGTAAGGTTTTGTTGACTTGCGGTACGTATTATTTTAAAAAACGGAATCAATCTCAACGATCCGTCCGGAGCCGGAAATAATAAAGGGCATAAAAAAACCCTGCATTCAGAGATGAATACAGGGCCCAATTATGAAAACTTCAAATCACCCCGTGTTTATGGCATGTTTTATTTCCTGCCGGAACTTCAACCCAGGGAAAAGCTTCTTAAAAAAACCCTGCATTCAGAGATGAATACAGGGCCCAATTATGAAAACTTCAAATCACCCCGTGTTTGTGGCATGTTTTACTTCCTGCCGGAACTTCAACCCAGGGAAAAGCTTCTTAAAAAAACCCTGCATTCAGAGATGAATACAGGGCCCAATTATGAAAACTTCAAATCACCCCGTGTTTATGGCATGTTTTATTTCCTGCCGGAACTTTCTTCATACTTCTATGAAAAAGAACTTCCAAAAATTTCTGGAAGTATAAGTGATTAACATTGCAAATATAAAAAAAGTTTTGTGAAAAGTTGTTCAAAAAAAACATTTTTCTTTCAAATCTTTTTCTTGCAATGATATTCCTTCCTGTCAAAGGTAAAGTTCGAAATCTTTCTTTCAAAACTTAAAAGCCACTGTCTTATTGTAGCTTCTACACAAAGATAGAATACGCCATCAATATTTCAATCCTTATTAATATATCCTTAACGTTTTGGCGAGGAGCCTCAATGGGAATGCGATTTCATCCATAAGATGCAGCTTTGTTATAGAAAAACTGCGTACGGATCTTGTCCTTGTGTGCCTATAAAAAAAGTCCTGCATCCATTCCGGATACAGGACTTTCCAATATGAAAAATTCAAATTACCCTTTATTGAGCATATTCTTAGTTCCGGCAGGGACGCTTGCATCGGCAGCTTTAGGCTTAATTTCGCCTTTAACTGACAATACGAAAGACTTACCTTCAATATTAGTATTTACTGTTACTGTTTTATTGATAGGGCCGGTTCTGTGTGTGTCATATCTTACTTTGATCTCACCGGATTCACCAGGCAGGATTGGTGTCTGTGGCCATGTAGGAACAGTACAACCGCAGCTGCCGTTGGCAGATTTGATCAAAAGCGGCTCCGTACCATTATTGGTAAATTTAGCAAAGCGGAAAGGATCGGAATCCTGCTCGATAGTACCAAAGTCAACAGTCATTGACTCAAAGGTCATATCAGGACCTTGTACCTTTGGAGCGGCTACCGCAGGGGCTGCTACTTTGTCAGAAGCTTTTTTAGTAGATTTTTTTGCACCCTGGGCAAAAGCACCCGTTGCAAGAAGCGCAAAAGCAAAGAAGAATAAGATAAGTTTTTTCATCAGAGTTATATTTTGTTCTTTATTTGATTTAAATAATTACATCACAAATGTAACGTCAAAAACCTTTGAAAGTGAAGTCCGGCCTTGGTTTTAGCTGTTAACAATAGGTTAAGTGGAGGGAGATGGTTTTTAGAAATTAAGAGCGAAAGTTTTACACATATGCTTAATCATAATATATAATAAGAAAAAAATGCGTAACATTCAAATTGTCAGCACATTATGTTAATATTTAATTAACTATTTTATCGGCTTATCGAAATATTTAAATATTTAATTAAAGCTTCCATGGGCCGGATAATCAGAACTCTCATTTCTCCATATTTATCTGTACCGACTTGCGCAATAATTGTTGTTCCGGTGCAATATATACCCGGGCTCCATATAAGTAAAGTACAGGACCGGCACCATTTGAAGAGCAGTGTAGAAAAATTTGCCTGAACAGACCTCTACATTTTTTGTACATTTGCAGCACCATATTACAGTATAAACAGACCTAGATGATTGAATTCCCTGGTATTTTAGAAGATTTCGCCGCTCTCCATGATGACATTTCCTCCGAATATGTCAAAGAGATCTGGAAAGATTACTGGATTTGTAATATCAGCCGTGAAGCGAGCCTCCTGGCAAGAAAGGAAGTACTGACCGGCAAAGCCAAGTTTGGCATCGTCGGTGATGGCAAAGAAGTTCCCCAGGTAGCCCTTGCCAGGGCATTCCGCAAGGGTGATTTCAAAGCCGGCTATTACAGGGACCAGACCTTCATGATGGCTCTCGGCTTATGCTCTATAGAAGACTTTTTCGCACAGCTTTATGCTGACCAGGCCAACGATCCTTTCTCTGCAGGACGGCAGATGAACTGCCATTTCAGCTCCGATCTCCTCGATAAGAACGGGCACTGGATCGATCAAACCGATCTCTACAATCTCAGCTCCGATATCTCCTGCACCGGCGGGCAGATGGGCCGTGCTCTCGGCCATGCGCTCGCTACCAGGCTTTTCAGAAGAAATGAAGATCTTACCCAACTGGACCTGTTTAATGACGGCGGTGATGGGGTGACAGTTGTGACCATAGGAGACTCAAGCACTTCGGAAGGGGCGTTCTGGGAAACCATCAATGCAGCAGCAGTCATGAAGGTTCCTCTTGCAACCTGTATATGGGATGACGGATACGGAATCTCCGTTCCAGTCGAACTGCAAACGGTCAAAGGGAGCATCTCCAAAGCGCTCGAAGGATTCTACCTTGACGAGAACAACAATGGCATACGGATATATGCGATCAAGGGATGGGATTACCCGGCCCTGGTAGAGACCTTTGAAGCGGGTATCAATAAGATGAGGAAAACGCATATTCCTGCCGTTTTCCATGTTCAGGAGCTGACTCAGCCACAAGGACACTCGACCTCCGGCAGTCATGAGCGATACAAATCGGCAGAGAGGTTACAATGGGAAAAAGAGTTCGACGGCATCCTCTGCATGGGAGAATGGATGATCGAATCCGGCTTCGCCTCACAAGAGCAGTTGGATGAGGTCAGGACCAAAGCCAAAGAATATGTCAGACAGGCACGGCTTCGTGCCTGGGAAAACTTTTCCGAGCCGGTAAAGACCCAGAAGGCTACCCTGGAATCTATCCTTGCGGATTTCCAACAGTTGCATGCCATCCAGGAGCTTTTCAGAGAGCTGAAAATGAGCACTGATCCTGTTGTGTCCGAGCTTATGAAAGTAGCCAGGAGAGCACGCCTCGTTCTTTCTGCCAATGGATCGGATACCGGACGCCTGCAGCAGTGGATTGAATCCATCGACCGCGAATACAGCCAGGGTCTTCATACTCACCTGCTGGCGGAAGGCCCGACCTCCCCGCTAAAACATCATCCGGTTCCTGCCGAATATGACAACAGTGAAAAGATCAATGGTTTCCAGATCCTGAATAATTACTTTGACCGCCTGTTCAGCCGCAGAGCCGATGTAGTCGCCTTCGGCGAGGATGTCGGGCATATAGGCGATGTCAACCAGGGAATGGCTGGCCTCCAGCTTAAATACGGAGGCGATCGCATCTTTGATACCGGCATCCGCGAGTGGACCATTGTCGCTCAGGCGATAGGGTTGGCCATGCGCGGTATCCGGCCCATTGCAGAGATCCAGTATCTGGACTATATCCTGTATGCCATGTCGCCACTTTCCGATGACCTGGCAACACTTAGATACCGCTCTGCAGGCAAACAGGCGGCTCCGGTGATCATCCGTTCACGAGGCCACAGGCTGGAGGGCATCTGGCATGCCGGAAGTCCGCTGGGTATGCTGATCAATAGCCTCCGGGGGGTACATATCTGTGTCCCGAGGAATATGACACAAGCTGCAGGCATGTACAATACCCTGCTCAACGGCATGGACCCCGCCCTGGTCATAGAATGCCTTAACGGCTACCGGCTCAAGGAGCAATGTCCCGTCAATCTGGACACATTTACTGTTCCGCTAGGCGTTCCGGAAATCTTGACCGAAGGCAGCGATGTAACCCTGGTAACTTATGGCAGCTGTGTGCGTGTCGCTCAGGAGGCCATCCAGTTGTTGAATGAGCTGGATGTATCTGTCGAGCTGATCGACGTACAGACCTTGCTACCTTTCGACATCAATCATATCATCGGCGCTTCCTTGAAGAAAACCAACCGCCTGATCCTGCTCGACGAAGATGTACCGGGCGGTGCCACCGCTTATATGCTGCAACAGATCATAGAGGTCCAGAACGGCTATTTTCAGCTTGATGCCAGGCCGGTATGTATTACCGCTGAGGCGCACAGGACTCCATTTGGCTCTGATGGCGACTATTTTACAAAGCCCAATGCGGAGGATGTGGCGGAACGGATTCTTCAGCTGATCAACGAATAATCGTAAAAATCAAGAACTCCCCTTGTCCGATTGTTTAGTCATCATTCCGACCTTCAATGAGAAGGAAAATGTAGAAGCCATGGTCCGTAAGGTCTTTTCCCTGGCAAAACCCTTCCACATACTGGTCGTAGATGACGACAGCCCGGACGGAACAGCTCAGATAGTAAAAAAGCTGCAGCTTGAATTCCCTGAAAGCCTCTTTCTTCTTGAAAGAAAAGGCAAACAGGGTCTGGGAACCGCCTACATAGCAGGCTTCCGCTACGGCCTTAACAGGAACTATGCCTATATCTTCGAAATGGACTGCGACTTCTCACACGACCCGGAGGACCTGATCCGCCTGCATCATGCCTGCCATAAAGGAGGCTACGACATGTCGATCGGATCGCGTTACGTAACGGGAGGACGCGTGGAAAACTGGCCATGGGACAGGATCGCGCTTTCTTACGGCGCCTCACTGTATGTACGGATAATCACCTGGATGAATATCAAAGATCCGACGGCGGGATTTGTCTGCTATAAGCACGAGGTGCTCAATGCTATCGATCTGGACAAGATCAAGTTTATCGGGTATGCGTTCCAGATAGAAATGAAATATGCAGTATTAAGCCTGGGCTTCAAGATCAAGGAGGTGCCCATTACCTTCAAGGATCGTGTGCTGGGTTCGTCAAAGATATCCAAGGGTATCGTTAAAGAAGGATTTATGGGTGTGCTCAAGATGGCAAGCAAAAGGCTGTTTACAAACTACAGGAAGAGCAATTGATATATTGATATATACCTAATTACCGAAGAGCATCTGACATATTGATATATATCAATATGTCAATTAATAGCAAATCGCCTATCCGTTACCTGCTTTAAGATAGGAGACCACTTTCAGCCCTCCGTTTCTGTATATCCGCAGATAGTACACACCCACCGGCAAATCTGTCAGATCGGCATTGCCGGAAGACAATACGGTCTTTACAATCCTCCCTGACAGATCGGCAACAACTATTCTTTGCATTCCCGGTTCCGGCAATATCGAGATCAAGCCATTACCCGGATTCGGGAACACCTTTTCTTCGTACCTATCCGAAACATCGACTGCAAGCGGACGGCACGCCTGACTAACCTCCGTTTCCGACCGGCAGCCTGCATCATTACCTTCAATAGTGACAGCCGAAGGCGGATCGGCCAGGTAATTGCATATCGCTTCGACCTCACATATGGAGAGAGCTTTATTACCGCTTATCGTCAATCCTCCTTCAATGATGAGAGAATCAGAAAGACCGTGTAGTGTATGGAGATTGTCATTGCCACTAATCACAAGGGCGCCTTCGATCAGGACAATGGCGCCGAGACCTTTCAGGCTGGATAAGGCAGGGTTATCGATCAGGGAACAGTTCAGGACAACCTCCTTCAGTTGCTCCAGGCCAGTGAGATCGGACAACAAATCCATATTCCCGATGAGCAGGCTTCCCCGCACTACGCTCAATCCTGAAAACCCAAACAGATCTGTCACCAGGGGCAGTCCGCTGATCTCCAACTGGTCTCCTACCCGCCTGAGCGAGCGCAATCCATGGATCGAGGCCAATAAAGAATTGTCCTTCAATAGCAAAGATCCGTCGACCCGCTCCAGCCCGGAGAGGCCATCCAGGTCGACCAGGGAGCTATTGTCGCTGATCACCAGGTTGCCGCGTATCCTCCCGATCGTATTCAGCCCGTCGATATTGCTTAACGAAGTGCCGGATATCGTTACATCGCCCTTAAGATCATCACAATCCGGATACTGCGATCGAAAATCATCCAGATCAGCTTCATTCCGGATCACCAGGCTAGCCGGACATTGAGCCACGGAATGGGAAACCTCGAGCAGAACCTGCAGGAGAATAGCAAAAAATAAAAAGCGACAAGCCATAGCAGAGTGGTTTGGAAATGAATGACCAAAAGTAAAAAGATCAGGAGGGACGGGCGGGCATAAGAGAGAAAGGACTTGCCCAAACCGAAAAAAATGATGTTGAACAGGGAGCAAAAAAATAAGTCATTGTATTGCGGCACAATGACTTACATCAAAACGAAATCCAAATTTTATTCAAAACTAAATGCTCAAGATATATTATGTCTTTATAATCACATCTGAAATGGGAGCGAAAAGAATAGGGTCGTAAATCGGCCGATTTACGACCCTCTCTCAACAATTATAATCCCATGAACATATCCAAATCTAAACTCTAATGATTCTTTTACCACCGGTTTACATTCTTCATTACTTTGAGAAGAATTTGTTTTCTTTCTTCTTTCAGTAAATATTCGATACAAATATCAAGTCTTTTCCACCCCCCCGCAAATACATTTTTTACCGTTTGTCATATATAAATATATTTAATATAATTATGCGAAACACACAAAACACTAAATAACAATAATTTATAAATCACAATGAATTTTAGACGTGATATTTTGTGAACCAATTGATACATTTGTACCAAATAAATACACTGAAAAAAAATTTCAAAAAAAACCTGAGCTATGTTTTGCTCATACAATCTTCTTTTGTCTGGAGGCCTCAGGATGTAGCCCTTAAGCCACTTTCCCAAAAAGGATATTTGGATTTATTCCGAATAAGACAGATCCCATTAACAAAAATTTAACATGCGAACAGCCGGATAGAAGGGCCAACAACTACCGAAGTAATAATTTTGTATTCTGGTTTTCGGTAAACCAATTCAAATTATCCTTGTTCCTAATGCAAATTAATTAATAAGCAACAAAACCATTAAACTATGTATCCGATACAATTGACCCAGCCTATGGCCGATGAGCTGACCACTGTGGGTTTCCAGTCATTGCAGAATCCTGAATCCGTACAACAGGCACTTGAGAATAAAGAGGGTACGACATTATTGGTCATCAACTCTGTATGCGGATGCGCGGCAGCATATGCCCGGCCCGGAGTAAAGATCGCTCTTCAAAACGGCAAGAAGCCGGACAACCTCACTACGGTCTTTGCAGGTGTGGATATAGAAGCGACAAAAACTGCAAGAGCCTATCTGGCACCTTACCCGCCATCGTCCCCATCCATCGCCCTGTTTAAAGAAGGCAAGCTGGTCCATTTCATTGAGAGACACAATATCGAAGGCCGGAGCGCAGAGATGATCGCCGACAATCTCATCAACGCTTTTGAAACTTATTGTTGATATGAAGCTCGCTCCGGGAATTCTTATCTTCATGACCGGTACAATAGCTTTTTGTGCCTGCAACAACGATGAGGATAAGATCCTGCGAGATGCCAACAATCTTTTCTGCCAACGCCAGCTTTTGGCGGAGAGCTCACAAAATCTGTGGGACGATGTGGCGTATCATATCGCGGTCAACCTGTCGGGAAGCATAGATTCCATAACAAGGAAAAGAATGGTCGAGATCAAAAATGCGCCTATTCTCAAATCTTTCAACGCATACAAAACACTGCCCGACTCAGTAAAAGTAATTGTAGATAAAGCCGAGATCGCTGACAAAAAACTCGTCGATGAAATAGCTGAAGTAAGCTTCAGCATAGACTCCCTGGAGATCAAAAAGCTAAAGTTCCTGGCAAAGATCGGTCCGGAAAGCAGTCGCGGCAGGAGATTTCTCGCCCAATACAATGAATACCTTGCCTCACCGTGTAAAACAAACGTAAAACAATAACAAAGCCATGAAGCTATCGATAGTCTCTGCCGGTGAATTCAAGCTGGATGGCGGCGCCATGTTCGGTGTCGTTCCAAAAGTGATGTGGAACAAAATGAACCCCGCTGATGACGACAATCTGTGTACCTGGACTATGCGCAGCCTCCTGATCGAAACCGGTACAAGAAAGATCCTCATAGATACAGGCATAGGACATAAGCAGGGAGAGAAATTCCGGTCCCACTTCCACCCTTCCGGCAAGGATGTTCTGCAAAGCCTCCATGAGCTCGGGCTCCGGTCAGGCGACATAACCGATGTCTTCCTGACGCACCTCCATTTCGACCATTGCGGAGACGCGGTTAAGATCGGCGAAGACGGTAATTATGCGCCGACCTTTGAAAATGCTACGTATTGGATCAACAAAAATCACTGGGATTGGGCGATCGAGTCCAACCCGCGTGAAAAGGCCTCTTTCCTTCCTGAAAACTATCTGCCACTTCGTGATGCGGGCGTACTGAGGCTGATCGAGCCTTCAGGAGAACGCACGACAGAGTGGATCGAAGGTATCCGCCTGATCGAATGCAACGGCCACACCAAAGGTCTCATGGTTCTGGATATACCTTACCAGGACACCAGGCTGATCTACCTGACAGACCTTATTCCCTCGGTCCATCATGTACCGCTTCCCTATATCATGGCTTACGACCTGTGGCCATGGGATACCCTGGAGGAAAAGACGGAAACGCTTGAGCTTGCAGCAGCGGAAAACCATGTTCTCTTTTTTCAGCACGACCCGGTCAATGCAGTAGCCCGCGTAAGAAAAAATGAAAAAGGCAGAATAGTCGCATACGATATATCATCACAGCTATATTAATGCAGCCGGCGACCTCAACGATCAGCGTTTATCGCAACAAAGAATTTAGAATCTACCTCGTCACACGCTTCCTGATGACCTTTGCAGTGCAGATGCAGAATGTCATTACAGGATGGTACCTGTACAAGCTTACCAAAGATCCGCTCATACTGGGTATGGTAGGGCTGGCAGAAGCGTTGCCCGCATTGTCTTCCGCTCTGTTTGCGGGAGATATCGTGGACAAATTTGACAAAAGAAAGGTCCTGATGGCGGCATTTACTGTCTATTCCGTATGCGGCCTTGGTTATACATTCCTGTCGAGCAACTATACCGCACACTTTTCCACACATGCCATTGTGTGGGGATTTTATGGAGTTTCCATGTTGCTTGGCCTGGCAAGAGCTTTTGCTGCGCCGGCATCGTTTTCCATTATCTCATATATCTTCCCGAAAGAGCTTATGCCCAAGGCCTCCCCGGTCAGCAGCACTGCCTGGCAGGTCGGCGCGATCCTGGGACCTGCCACGGGAGGATTTGTATATGCCTGGTTCGATGCGCCTACGGCTTCCCTGATCGTTTTTTTCTTTATGGTCAACAGTATCCTTTTCAGTAGCTTCCTCAAGCCCAAGCCGCCCTATGTCAAAGAAGAAGTGGAACAGCTTTCGGTCTTTCAAAGGATAGGAGAAGGCCTGAACTATGTCTTCAGGAATAAGATCGTGCTTTCGGCAATGAGTCTGGACCTGTTTGCCGTTCTGTTCGGCGGCGCGACCGCTATACTCCCTGCTTTTGCAAGCGAGGTGCTGCACGTGGGAGCCATAGGGCTGGGATGGCTGAGAGCCGCTCCTTCCATAGGGGCAGCGGTATTCCTGCTCGCGCTTTCTATCAAGCCTCCGGAAACAAGAACAGGTCTCAAACTGCTTCTGTCTGTGGCGGCATTCGGCTTGTGCATGATCGGGTTCAGCCTGTCGACCAATCTCTTGCTTTCCATTATTTTATTATGTGCAAGCGGGGCCTTTGACGCCGTCAGTGTTGTGATCAGGGGCACCATTCTGCAGATGTATACACCCGACCATATGAGAGGAAGGGTGAGCGCGGTCAATACCATGTTTATCGGATCGTCCAACGAGATCGGGGCATTCGAATCAGGAACGGCAGCAAGGGTTCTGGGCACAGCTCCTTCCGTACTGGTCGGAGGCACGATCACGATGATGGTCGTCGGCCTGATCGCCTATTACGCTCCTTCTCTGAGGAAGCTTGAGCTACGCGCGAGCTGACATTCATAAAAATGTGCATGATTTCTTACCAAAGTCTTATATAATTTTCATTAATTTGCATCTACGATTAAGAAACGACAAGACTTTCCCTTCATTCCGAATTTTGTTCCTGTATAGACATCATCTGTGGCCGGTTAGAAAGGCCCGTTTTTTCAAATCGTGTCCCGGCATGGTTTGAATCAAGTGAGACAGATCCGGATCTGAAATTAAAACTCTGAAAACCAGGCTGAAATACGAAAGAAAAGCTCTTTCGATCGATGCCAAAATAAACTTATAGACAATGAAGATCAATGCTTTTGAATCATTACCCGCCGGTTCGGATTCCATCCTGGCCATTATTACAGATCCAAAACAAATTAAACCCGCAATTACCAGACTTGGCATCAATACCAGGCAAACCATCATAAAGGATCAGTTGAAAGAGCACGGCGACCTGATCACCACTGTCGATCCGAAAAAGGGAAAAGTTATCTTTGTCAGGCTCGAAGATAAAAAAACGAATGCCGAATCCTGCAAGATACTCCGCCAGCTTATTATAAAAAACAGAAGCCTGTTCGGCGGAAAGATCGGCTTTCTCATCCCCGGTGGCGACCCGGCGGCCAACCAGTTTTGGACCCGTGTCATCGTCAATGCCTGCCTGCTCTCGTCCAATAATCTCGGGAAATTTAAATTCAGGCCGAACGGTCTTCCAAAGCTCGAAGAGGTCGCCATCGCATCTAACGGAGGACCAATCCCCGATCAGGGCGTGATCGACGAGTCATATGTAATCGCAAGCACCCAGCTGTCGATGATGGACCTGATCAATACGCCATCCAACATCAAGACACCACAATACATAGCTGACCTCGCATCAAAAAATGGTAAAAAGAACGGTTATAAGGTCGATGTTTTCACCGAAAAAGAGATCAAAAAGCTCAAGCTGACCGCTTTACAGTCAGTCAATGACGGAAGCAAGAACCCTCCCCGTTTTGTCATCTGTCATTATAAGCCAAAAACTAAAAACCAGGTCAGAACCCTCGGTCTTGTGGGCAAGGGAGTCACATTCGATACAGGAGGCATCAGCATTAAAAATTCGACCAATATGCACTTTATGAAAAGTGATATGTCGGGCGCTGCACTGGTATTAGCCTTTACTGATCTTTGCGCCAGGCTGCAGCTGCCAGTGGAGGTGATCGCGACCGCCCCCCTTACCGAAAATATGGTCGACGGCGCCGCCACGAGGCCCGGTGATGTGGTGGGGAGCTATCTCGGTAAAACCATCGAGGTGATCGATACGGATGCGGAAGGCCGCATTATTCTTGCCGACGGCCTGGGATATCTCACTAAAAATTATAAAACGGATGTCCTCATAGATTTTGCCACACTGACAGGATCGATCATCCAGACACTGGGCTACCAGGTAGCCGGCTTATTTTCCAACAATGATGAGTTTGCAGGACAATTATACGAAGCCGGACAAAAAAGCAACGAAAAATGCTGGAGGCTGCCCATCTGGGATCATTACCAGGACGACCTGAAATCAGATGTGGCCGATGTCAAAAACTTCAGCGGCAAGCCGGTCGCCGGAGCCATCACGGCGGCGCTCTTCCTGAAAGAGTTCATACAGGATCACCCAAAATGGGCACATATGGATATAGCCGGTGTATCTTTTACGGACAACGAGTATGGGACTATGCGCAATGCGACAGGATTCGGTCTGCACCTGCTTCTTCAGTTTGTGAGGGACAATATGATCGGGTAAGATCGTGCGCGTTCTTTTCTTAAGGGGGCGTAATTTTATAACCACAGAAATCCTCAGAGTGCGACGCAGAGTTACACAGATACAACCTCTTGCCACTTTGTAACTCAGTGTCCAATGTGGTTAATAACTTAACCATCTTATTCCTCTTCCTCCCACTTTTGCACCGACTTATTCTCTTTCTCAGCCTGGATACGCCAGTCAGTGGTATTCTGGTTCAGAAACTCATTGACCTTGTCTATGTCAAAGCCGTGCTTGATCTCGCCGAATTCATTGATATGGATATCAAAATTTTCCAGGGGCTTCATGTCCTTATCTCCTGATTTTTTCTTGCCCATCGCATCAGTTTTTTGTATTAAACAGCGTGTAACCCTTATGCAGCCGGTCGACCACGGCTTCCTTGCCCAGGATCTCCATGATCATAAATAAATCCGGCCCCTTCGCCATACCTGTTAAAGCAACTCTCAACGCAGGGAAAATAGTTCCCAGGCCGACCCCACGTTGTGTGATCACCGACCTGACCTCTTCTTCAAGCGAGAGCGCATCGTAAGGTCCGAATGCTTCCAGCGCCTGAACAATATCCATATACACCGAAGCCGTGACTTCATTCCACTTTTTGATCACGCCATCCGATTCATAATTTTTTATTTCTTCAAAGAAGTACCGGGAAGATGGCAAAAAGTCATTGAGGTCGGTCACCCTCTCCTGGAGCAGGAGGATAATTTTTTCCAGCTTTCTTTCATCAAACTCATAGCCTGCCTCGATAAACTGGCTGCCCACCAGGTAAGCCAGGCGTTCAGGCAGGTATGCCATGATGTACTGGTGATTGAACCAGCGCGCTTTTTCGATATCAAAACGGCTGCCTGACTTCCCGATCTTTTCGATAGAAAACAGGTCGATCATTTCTCCGATATCCATCAGCTCTATATCATCACCGGGGCTCCAGCCAAGCAGGGCAAGAAAGTTGATCACTGCATCAGGCAAAAATCCCGCCTCGCGGAAACCGTAAAACTGTCCCAGCCCGGGATGATCCCAGGACAGGGGAAAGACAGGAATGCCGAGCTTATCACCATCCCGTTTGCTCAGCTTACCATTGCCGGAGGGCTTGAGGATCAGCGGCAGGTGTGAGAATGCAGGCATATCAGCCTCCCAGCCAAAGGCACGATAAAGCAAAATATGATGAGCTGTGCTCGACAGCCACTCTTCACCACGGATGACATGTGTGATCTTCATCAGGTAATCGTCGACCACATTAGCCAGGTGATAAGTAGGAAAGCCGTCGGCCTTCATCAGAACCTTATCGTCCAGGCCATTGCTCGAGAACCGGACCTCTTCTCTTATAAGGTCAAAAAAGACGATCTCCTCATCAGGCTCCACTTTCAGCCGGATTACGTATGGTTCTCCGGCATCGATGGCGCGTTGTACTTCAGATTCCGGCATGGAAAGGCTGTTGCGCATGGTATGCCTGTTGGCAGCGCTATATAGAAATGCTCCCCCTGCCGCTTCAGCCGATTTCCTGGCTTCTTCCAAGGCCTCCTGCGTGTCAAAGGCGTAATATGCCTTACCGGAGTCGACCAGCTGACGGGCATAGTCCCTGTATATATCCAGCCGTTCGCTTTGCCGGTAGGGACCATAGTCGCCGGGATTGCCGGGACTTTCATCCGGAAGAAGGCCGACCCATTCAAGTGAGTCCATGATATATTGTTCGGCGCCTTCAACCAGCCGGTTCTGATCGGTATCCTCAATGCGCAGGATAAAGCTGCCATGATGTTTCCTGGCAAACAAATAATTGTACAGCGCAGTGCGTACACCTCCTATGTGTAAAGTTCCCGTAGGGCTTGGGGCAAATCTTACTCTTACGGACATGAATTATGTTAAGTTAAGCATGCAAAAATAGCCGGTTTGAAGTCAATAATCAAAGTTATTTGGATCAAAGCCATAAAATAATGAATACAACCTTTGGTAACTATGCTACATAACTATTATCATTGCCTTGCGAAATAAACATTAATTTTAAAAGTGAATGACTCCTGAAGCGTTTTTTGAGCTGTTTCTCCACGAGCTGGTCCAGAATGATGAGATGCATAGATACTACAAATTCCTGCAGGGTGACAAATCGTTCCATTTTCGCCGAAACTATTTTCTGACAAGGCTTAATTATGTATATGATCATATTGACAGTCCCAACCTGGAGATATGGGATTGTGGTTGCGGATATGGAACAACCTGCCTTTTTTTAGCCATGAATGGTATCAAGACATATGGAACGACTCTTGAATTTTATTTTGATACGATCGAAAAAAGAAAACACTTCTGGAATCAATATGGTGATAGCAGCCTGTTTTCATACGCCTATGAGGATCTCTTTTCTACAGGATCAACAACAGGCAAATACGACGTGATTATTGTTCAGGATACATTACACCACCTGGAACCAATAGAAAAAGCATTGAGCATTTTTTATGATTCACTCAATACTGGGGGTAAGATCCTGGCTATAGAGGAAAATGGCCAAAACCTGATTCAAAGTCTCAAGCTTTACAAGCAGAGAGGTAGTAAAAGGATTATAACCATTTATGATGAAAAATTGGGTAAGGAGATCCTTCTGGGAAACGAGAATATCCGCGGGATTGAAAAATGGAGAGCATTATTTGAAAAAAATAATTTTAAAATTGACGATACATCTATTGAGTTTATAAGATATTACCTACCCTTCATGTATAATAAAGCCAATCCGGAAAGATTGAAAGAAAAAGAATTTGATATTCAGAAAAAAAGCAACTTCAGAAAAAAGTATTTCTTTTTTGGCATTAACTTCATCGCTAATAAGTCTGACGGGAATAACACTACAGTATAATATAAAGGACCGGCAGAAATTATAATATCACCCTGTAAGTACTTTTTATCTATCTTTCGATATAAATAACGATTAGCCAAATGAAGGTAACCACGGCCTGGACATTTTATGATTGGGCAAACTCCGCTTTTGCCCTGGTAATTACGGCAGCCATCTTTCCAAGCTATTTTCTCAACACGACCGATGACATCATCCATATAGGCAATGTAACGATGAGCAACAGCTCCCTGTATGCTTATGTCCTTTCCGCCGCTTATTTATTTGTGGCATTGCTCAGCCCGTTTGTATCCGGATTTGCCGATAGCGCCAACAACAAAAAAATGATGCTCCTCCTTTTTTCTGCTCTGGGGTCGGTCAATTGTTGCGTTCTATACTTTTTTGACGGCATGGTGCATCTTCAGCTCGGCGTATTTGCCTTCATCCTGGCTATGATCGGCTACATCGGCAGCAATGTGTTCTACAACGCATTTTTGCCGGAGATCACGACCGAAGATAAGTTTGATGCCTTATCCGCCCGCGGCTTTTCAATGGGATATATCGGAAGCGTGCTCCTGCTGCTGGTCAACCTGGCCATGATCCAGAACCCCGATCATTTCCGCATCGAAACCGTGCAGCTTGCTGTACGGATCAGCTTTATCATGGTCGGTATCTGGTGGTTTGGATTCGCCCTGATACCGCTGTACTACCTGCCGGGAAGCTTCCGGCTGCAGCTCAACCGTTCCAAAATAGCGGAAGGGATGTACATCCTCAAGGACGTGTGGTATAAGCTCCGCCACCTGCCCAATGTCAAAAGATACCTGATCGCCTTTTTTTCCTATAACGCCGGGGTACAGACCGTTATGCTGCTCGCGGCAGCTTTTGCTGAAAAAGAGCTGGGCTTTGCCACATCGGAGCTCATCATCCTGATCCTGATCCTGCAGATCGTCGCTATCGGAGGAGCCACTTTTTTCTCCAAGCTATCCTCATGGCGGGGCAATAAATTTTCTCTGATGACCATGCTCATAATATGGGTCATGATATGTATAGTAGGGTATATCGTCTATAACAAGTTCCAGTTCTATTGCCTGGCCGGCTTTGTCGGGCTGGTCATGGGAGGGATCCAGAGCCTCTCCCGTTCGACCTATTCCAAGCTCATCTATACCTATGAAGGAGAGTCTACCAGCTTTTTCAGCTTTTATGATGTGGTGGATAAGCTGTCGGTCCTGGTGGGAACCTTTGCATTCGGATTTATTGAACAGATAACCGGAGGCATGCGCAACAGCATTATCGCTCTCGGCATATTTTTTGTATGCGGCCTGCTGCTGCTGACCAGGGCCAATCTCCGCTCTACGGATCAGCGGCTGGTGGTCGTATAAGAGGTAATAACCGAAATTCGTCTTATCTTTTCGTTACTAAAAAGTATGGAAGGCCAAATAAAGAATACAATGAAACAAACAATTGCTTTTGCCCTATTATTTTTATCATTACCCTTCCTGGCTGACGCACAGGAAACAGATCTGCCCCGGTCCAGGGACAGCCTGGCAGGCTCCGACCATGCAGGCCGGAACTGGTGGGACCTGCAGCATTATACCATCGACATCACACCTGATATTGCCGGAAAAAGTCTCAGTGGATCGGTTAAGATCGTATACAAGGTACTTTCACCGGGCGAAAAGATGATGATCGATCTCCAGCAACCGCTAAAGATCACCAGGATAACCGGTGGTGGCAGAGACATCCCGTTTACGGCGGATGACCGTTTCTGGTGGCTGGATCACAACGGCAAAGGTAAGGTGGGAACCCTCGACTCCATCCAGATCTTCTATGAAGGCAAGCCAAGAGAGGCTGTCAATCCGCCCTGGGACGGCGGCCTGATATGGAAAAAAGACAATGAAGGGCGTCCCTGGATCACGACGGCATGCCAGGGCATCGGCGCCAGTATCTGGTGGCCCTGTAAGGATATCCAAAGCGATGAGCCGGACAGGGGCGTCGACATCCTATTTACCGTGCCCGAAGAGCTGACCGCCGTATCCAACGGTAAGCTGGCCGGAATATCGGACGTGGGCGATCATCTGAAAAAATGGCACTGGCGGGTCACACAACCGATCAACAACTACAGCATCGCGATGAACTTAGCTCATTATACCCTGATCAGTGATGTATACGAAGGGAAAAAAGGGAAGCTGGATGTCGGTTTCTATGTGCTGGACTATAACCTTGAAAAAGGCAAAAAGCTCTTTCCCGAGATCATGACCATGCTGCAGTGCTTTGAAGACAGAATAGGCCCGTATCCATTCTACGAGGACGGATACAAGATGGTAGAGACTTCCCACCTGGGTATGGAGCACCAGAGCGGCATCGCATACGGCAACAAGTTCCTGCGCGGCTACCTGGGAAGCGACCGCAGCCGGACAGGCGTGGGACTGGGCTGGGACTTTATCCTGGTGCACGAGTCGGGTCACGAATGGTTCGGCAATAGCATTACCGCGCTGGACATCAACGACAACTGGATCCACGAAGGATTTACGACCTACCTGGAGACCATCTATACGGAGTGTGTGGCGGGCAAGGAAGCCGCCCGGAAATACCTCATCGGCCAACGGCACATCATCTCCAATAAACAGCCGCTGATCAATGATTACGGGGTCAACTACGACGCGCCGGGTGACATCTACGACAAAGGCGCAAGCCTGATCCATACGATAAGGACCCTCATAGACGATGATCCGAAATTTTTCCGCATCCTGCAGGCGCTCAATGAGAAATATTATCATTCGATAGTGACGACCAAAGATATCGAGGACTTCCTGACCAGACAAAGCGGCCTGCGCCTGCAGCCTGTCTTCGATCAATACCTGCGTACCACACAGATCCCGGTCCTGGAGTATACGGTCCATGACAAAACCATGACGCTGCAATGGACCAACGTCATCAAAGGATTCAAGATGCCGGTCCTCATGATCCTGAAAGACGGAAGCCGCAAGTGGATCACGGCTTCCGAATATCCGGTCTCTGTGAGGTTAGGTGGAAGCTTCGACTCATGGGACCCTAATATCTATTGTACTTATAAGGAAGTGAAATGAGCTAATTCCACAAGGTGCCATCCAGCCCCAGAATGATACCTAGCCAGAGCGAGACCACAAATACAAGCGCGCTCAGAATAATGAGCGCTAGATCAAGCCACCTGTTTTCCGGTTTTATAAAAACCCGTAAATAGAACGACAGGCTGCCAAACGCGCCGGCTAAAGGGACAACGATCAGAGGCCTGAGCATCCATCGCTTTCCCCAGGCCGGGTCGGGCTCTTTGACCGAAAAGACAAGAAATGAGATAATAATCAAGCCTGCCAACGCTCCCAGGGACATCCTTATCAATAGTGACCGGGGATCGATCTGCTGCATGGCAGTAACTGCTTTCCGCTTCATAGTAAAATTAATTTTTAAGATTGATAAAATAAACTGAATGCCGGCCGTCACAAGCTCTGCAGCCCTGTGCCGGGCCGGTCTGCATGATGTCTAATGAGACCAGTCGATCTTCCTGGAATAATACATCACCAGCCCCAGAATGGCAAACAGGCCGATGCTGCCTGCGAGCAAGGCGTAATCCTCCATTTGTATGATGATATAGATAAAGGCATACAACCCACCCAAAGATGATGCGATAAATACCGAAAACCTCCTGCTCCTGAGAATGGAATAGCTGTATAAGGACAGCATGACGATAACAGCAACGGAGGCTATGACGTATGCGACCGGGAAGCTCAGGTGCTCCGTAATAGACAGCAGGAGCGTATAAAACATGATCAGGGCGAGGCCGATCATCGTGTAATGGAAGATATGGATCGGGATCCGGCTGGTCATCTGTATCAGGAAGAAGATCAGGAATGTAAGCCCTATCACCAGGAAGCCGTATTTGACCACACGCTCGTTCTGCTGGTATTCATCGACCGTGTCGATCAGCCGCACACCGAAGCTATAGGCCGACAGGTCAGGCAGCTGCTCCTTGTGCACCTGTGGAAACGGCCTGTTGACACTCACTACCTTCCAGTCGGCATGGAAGCTCTCATCTGTAATTTTTTTAGTGCTGCCCTGCGCAGCGAATGCTCCTGTGAAGCTCGGCGAAGGCCAGTCGGCATCCACGCTGACGGCTGTGCTTTTTCCAACCGGTATCCATTGGATGCTGTCGCTGCCGTTGTAAGTAATATGCACCTCAAAATCAAATCCGCTGTCGGGGTCAATACCTAATTTTGCCGTTTCGAGCGTGCCGTATTCAGGAAGGATCTGGCTGCCGGCCTCCAGGGCGAACGCATTATCGTCGATCCTGATGCTGAGCTCGCTTTTGATGCTTTGCATGTTTGAGGTCTGGATGATCACTGTCGCGTCCTTCCAGTTGATCGTAGCGGGGTTGATCTCCAGCCTGGAAATATCGGGCTTGACAAATCTTCCCGTGAACCTCATATCCGACGTAAATACAACGGGGTTGTACATGCCTCTTTTCAAAGTATGATTCATCCGGACATTGGTCTTGTTGTCAAGCACCTCGGGAAAAACATAAAAATAGGCCACCTGGGGCTGGTTGACCATACGCACCTCCTGGTTAACCGGATCGGTCTCCGCTACCGCTTGAAACGTCGTATAGGGCACCCGTAAGACCGGCCCATAAAACCGCACACCGCTTCCCCATATCTGGCCGACCTCTCTCACGGCCTCACCCTTGCGCATTGATCTTTCTGTGATGAGGTTTTGAACAAACAGCAACGGTATCAGGAGGATAAATGTCAGCACACCCACCATGATGATACGCGCCGTATTGGTCTGTAAAAACGGCTTGTACCCACTATCCTGAAATCCTTCAGCAACCGGAGCTTCACTTTCTTTTTCAAATTCTGATCTGTTTTCCATGATATTAAATGTTTTTTGATTATTAAAGTACTTTGTATTTCAAAGTTTACAGGCAAAAAAAATCTACTTTTTGGACAGGAGCTTTTCAAGCGCATCGATGTGCTCCTGGAAGGCCTTCCGCCCTGCCCTGGTCGCTGAATACCTGGTATTCGGCTTTTTCCCGATAAACTGTTTTTCCACGGTGATATATTTCTCTGCTTCCAGTGCCTTGACATGGCTGGCGAGGTTGCCGTCCGTCACGCCGAGCAGCTCTTTGAGCGTATTGAAATCAGCGCTTTCGTTGACCATCAGGACGGACATGATGCCGAGCCTGATCCGGTGGTCAAACGCCTTGTTGATATTTTGAATGATGTTTTTCATCTGGATCCCGGCAACACTTATTTTTCGTATTTAAAAAACATCAACGATCCGTATATGATGTGGCAGATCCCAAAGCCGAAGGCCCAGAAAAAAAGGCCGAATCCCACAAAATAAGTGGCGATCAGCCCCAGCACGATCATGGTCAGCCCTAGATAGCGCACTCCGCCTATGGTATATTTGCTGGCATGCACACATGCCAGGCCATAAAATATGAGTGTGAGCGGGGCGACGAGCGAAACCAGCCGCCGCTCTATCAGGATGAGACAAAAGATCCCTCCGGTAGCCAGTGGTATGAAAAAATTGATAGCCAGCCGGCGGGATGACGCATCCCAGAAGTTTTCGCCGTTTTCCCTGGCCTTACGCATGCTTAGCAATATACCCGTCGCCAGCGCAACAGCCATGGTCAGGCTACCCAGTATGAGCAGCTCCGCCAGTTGGCCCGTACTGAGCTCCACAGGCATGCCCCATTCGTTGGCATCCATACCCGAATATATAATGCGAAAAGCCATAAAAGCCGCCGCCAGCGCATATATGCCCGCGAGGATGCCCGAAAGGCCGCTCAGGGAAAGAAACCTGGATGACCTGTTCATAAGAGTCCTGATCTCGGACAGTTCCTTTAAATATTTTTCTTCCACGATTTAAAAGTACTTTGATATGCAAAGTTAAAATAAATTTTCTATTTTTTTCCTATTCCGAAAAAATTCATCCTGCCAAATCACCATTTCATGCAGAAATTCGACCAATAACGCCTGATTTACTCCAACAGGCCGGTTTTGCACCGATAAAAAATCATCCGGATCTGCCGGCATATTATTCAAAACGAAATCGGCCTCCCCTCTCCAACATCAAAATAAAATCACACGCCATGAGCGCTCTGCCAAATCCGGTTTCATTTTATTGCGGAGCTATGGTATTTAATTTTTATACTTTTCTTTACTTTTACGCGTACAGAAGATCAGAACAACAAAACTTAAGCATAGCGCATGTCATCAATTTTCAGAAAAAAATCCATCCAGACCATCTTACATGACGCAGAAACGGGCATCGACGAGGGAGGCCACGGCGCCGGGCTCAAGAAAGTCCTGGGAGTCAAGGACCTCACCGCTCTGGGTGTCGCGGCTGTCATCGGCGCCGGGATCTTTTCCAGCATCGGCAAAGCCTCCTACGACGGGGGGCCCGGGGTCATGTTCTTATACATCTTTACAGCTATAGCTTGCGGATTCGCCGCGCTCTGCTATGCCGAATTTGCCTCTACGGTGCCGGTATCAGGCAGCGCCTACACATACTCCTATGTCGCCTTCGGTGAGATCTTCGCCTGGATCATCGGCTGGGATCTCCTTATGGAATACGCTATCGGCAACATAGCAGTGGCCATCAGCTGGAGCGATTACTTTACCAATCTTGTCAGCAAAGCAGGCATACACCTGCCCGACTGGCTCACCATGGACTATGTAACGGCCCATGCAGGCTTTGAAAAGGTCCATGCCGCGTTGTCGACCGGCGTCGATCTGACCGCCATGGACGCCATCGATGTTTCAAAATATTATGCGTGGACCAATGCGCCCTCCCTGTTCGGTCTGCATTGTATCATCGACCTGCCGGCCATGCTCATAGTCGCGCTTATCACCTACATCGTGTATATCGGCATCCGGGAATCAAGGACAGCAAGCAATGTCATGGTCCTCATCAAGCTGGCCATCATCCTGCTCGTCATCATTCTCGGGGCATTCTATATCAATACGGATAACTGGTCACCCTTTATGCCGACAGGGGTCAGCGGTATCCTCAAAGGGGTATCGGCCGTATTCTTTGCCTATATCGGCTTCGATGCGATCAGCACTACGGCGGAAGAATGCAAGGATCCGCAGCGTGATCTGCCCCGGGGTATGATCTATGCACTCATCATCTGCACGGTCCTCTATGTCACGCTGTCGCTGGTGCTGACGGGCATGGTACACTACACCAGGCTCAATGTGGGAGACCCGCTCGCCATGGTATTTGATGCCGTCGACCTGAAGTTTGTTTCCGCTATCGTGGCCGGGAGCGCCATCATCGCCACAGCCGGCGTGCTGCTCGTCTTCCAGCTGGGCCAGCCGCGGATATGGATGAGCATGAGCCGTGACGGGTTGCTGCCGAAGATCTTCTCCAGGATACATCCCAGATACGGCACACCGTCGTTTTCGACCATACTGACGGGCTTCCTGGTCGCGGTCCCGGCACTTTTCCTCAACCTGGATGTCGTGCTCGCGCTTACCAGCATCGGCACGCTATTTGCCTTTGTGCTGGTGTGTGGCGGTATTCTCGTCCTGCAGCAGCAGAAGGACCGGCCTCAAAGCAGGTTTAAGGTGCCTTACATCAACGGCCAATGGCTCTACCCTGTGGCCCTCGTCATCACCATCATTGCCATCCTGTACAATGATCCGGCCTATTTTTCCCGGCTGATGGCCTGGGAGACCTTCCCGATGATCATTTTCTGGCTGGTCAGTATAGTTCTGGCCGTATATACTGTCAAAAACAGGTTCTCGCTGATACCTATCCTCGGCCTTGTGAGCTGCTTCTACCTGATGGCCCAGGAAAGCCATACCAACTGGATGCGTTTTCTGGTCTGGCTGGTGATAGGGCTTGTCGTATACTTCCTGTACGGATATACGCACAGCAGGCTGGCAAAAAAGGCATAAAATACCTGGCGTACAATTCCGATGGACCAGTAAAACATGGAAGACGGATAAAGGAGAGAGGAATGATGAGCTAAAAAGCGACCGCTCATTTCCCGACTCTCTGCATCAGCCTCCCTACGTGGGCACGGTCAATCCGGCCCGGATCTTGCAGCCATTTTCAGACGGATGATGTGTACTTTGGATATCTTGTAAACACGGCCGGCATCATCCGCGAATTCCGCAACAATGCCCGGAGCCGGTGGAAGACAGATCAGGCTTATATCTTTTCAGATGGATCCTTAGCTGCCTGTTACTTCAGCTTGTCCGAAATCTGCTTCAGGACCTCATGGATCGACTTCAGTAATTCTTCGTTAACAGATATAATGTTTGAATAATTGTTTCCAATACAACTCGAATTACTTGTAAAATTTGAAAAACTATTTATTGTACTTTCAGGAGTAAGCAATTTATCCGGAGTGATTTCAAGCTGTTCGCTGATCTTAAGCAGCTCCGGCACCTTGAGATCACGGGCGCCATTTTCGATCTTCAGGTAGGTGCGGTAGTCGAGGCCGATCACATCGGCCAGGGTCTCGGGGGAAAGGTTGCGCAGCTCTCTGTAGAACTTCAGCAGCTGGCCCGTACGCATCGTATCCCCTGTTTTCATATATAATAATTTTATATTTTTACAAAAATAGGCAATATTGTACATAATTAACACCTTTTTTGCAGGCGGCGACGGCCGGTAATGGCCTAAATTTGCTCCTGTCAATAGCCCGCGGGCTACAATCTTATAATAAAACAAATCAAAAACATCATGTACAAAACACGAAACCATTTCCATCTCATCGCCTTGCTGACCTGTAGACACACAAGTGTGTAAAGAGCAGGTTTGCCTTCCAATGATCAATTTATCTATTACTCATCTTTTCATAAAAACATCAACCATGAAAAAAAACACCATCACTTCCAATGCCTTATTTCTCCTGTTATGCCTTGGCCTTTTAATGATGAGCAGCTGCCGTAAGGACCTCGAGCCGGATCTGCCCGGTAACTCCTATTCCAATGTCTCCACCATTCCTTCCAGGGAAAGGATCGCCCTTCTGCGACAATCGTTTGACGGACTCAAAAACAGGCCATCACTGACCGGCAACAACGCCGTTGACTTCTATGCTTCCCTCACGCCCCTGTGGAACAGCGCACGCTATATGCCGCATACCAATGATTCCGTCATCTACATGCCCCTTCTGGACCCCTCCCTCCTGGCTGATCCCTATACGGAGATCTTCCTGACCATACGCGACCGGCCCTCGGAGGATGAGTATGGCCTGATCGTCTTTAACATGGATAGCGCTTATTATGCGGGCAGTGGCATAACACCGACGCTCGAAAACTTTACGGGCGTGGTCTACCAGGTCACCGCATCCGGGCTCCTGCGGCATTTCAATACCTTTGCATCCGGACGGGTTGTGAAGTATTGTGAGCAGATCAGCGATACACAGCACGGTACGGGTATCCATGTCCGGGATGAGACGGAGGACTGCCTGGACGGCATCTTCGGACCCGATTGCTGGGATCCCAACAAGGGAGCCTTCTGGAGGGGAGTGGGTGGCTTCTTCAAGGGCATCTGGGCAGGTATAATAGATATCGTCGGTAGTCAGCCCGGTGATCCATCCGGCTGGATGGGCACATGGTTCATTGGCGGGTACAACGTCTATTTCGACCCGTCGAACAATACACCCGGAGGAGGCATCAATACAAACAACCCGAATACACCGCCGGCATCGACCTGGCAATACTTAAATGAGGTGCTGGACGGTGTGCTGTTCAAGAAGGCAGCCCGCATGGCGCAGAAGCTGTGTGACCAGTATGGCCTGAAGCTGCCGCAGGAATCGTTCTGGGACATCTTCGCAGCAGCCGGCATAGACTTTATCTATGCCAACGAGGATTGGACACCGCAAAAAAACTTCAATGAGATCGCCCTGTTTGAAAATACTTTCCGGGAGCTGATCTATCTCAAGGCCATCGGCTATCCTCTTAGCACACCCGACAACAGCACCACTCCTGCGTATACATGGCTTAAGGCTCATCAAGCAGAATCAACAAGCCTTATAACCCATTATAATGAAAACTCAGCCGATCCTGAGATAATAAATTTTCATGGACTGCTTATGCAACTTCTAAGTGTGTGCAGCCAGCAGGAAAAGCCGGTTCTGCTGAACATACTCCTTGATGAGGATTATAATGAAGAATTGATGGATTATATTACGAGGTGTGATGATATCGGTGAGACATTAAATTCGAGAACATGTAAAGAATCATTTAATTATAAAGCAGTAGGTGATGGGTTTACATGCCAAGTGAATGATGTGTTGCATACTTATTTAGATGTGTCTTCTGGGTTTTATAAATATAGAATTCCTGAAATGTGCATTCAGGTACGTGGTAAAGATCAATACAATCAACCCCTAACTAAAGAAAAGGCAGCAGAACTAACTGCTTATGCTTTTGATAATACTAGACTTAAAATTTTAGTAGAAATTGAGGCTGCAAACATAGAAAGCTCTTCTGAAGCTATGTTATATTTTAAAGATCAATTTATCATTGAACTTAGTACTTTAACAGGAGGAAAGAGCACAAGTTCTATTGCTTATGGTAGTTGTAGTGGAAATATTCCGTCAAATCAGTATCTTGTAAGCCCGTTTGGTATTTTACCATGTATTGACCTTTGGGGCGATTAAAAAAATTGAGTATGAAAAAAACACCACATCAATTCCTATCGGATATACTTAAAGAATATTATAGTGTTATCCTGGCCGAGTATGGAATCCATTATTATGGATTGGAAGAAAATAAGAGATTATATGAGGCTATAATACATAAATATGAAGGAGAGGAATATGATCTGTTCAGTCAGGTCCTTGTTAAGCTTAAGGACAGATATAATACGGCTGATTTTTATATGATCGAAGATCAGACCCCGAGCCTGACACTGCTGATGCAATATACATACAACGAACAGGAAGTCGAAGTGTATCTTTCGGTAAGTGTGTTAGCCAAATGCTATTGTTTTTTTATCAAAACAAAAAACAACTTTGGCAATACCATTTATTTTGATCCCTTTTTTGAATATGCTGATCTTTATAATGAGATTGATGCTATTATCCGGTCAATATTCCTGCATTATATTAAAATACCCTATGCCTGGCTAAGATTCAAGATCAGATATATAATCCCTGGCGTAAATCATTCAAGTAAAGAGACGGGTCAGCCAATGAGTTTTGCTACTGTTTTTGATGCTTTATTCTTTCAATTTGACTTTTCTAAAAATGATATTCATGTCATGAGTGAAACTTCGGATAAGTATGACATTTTTGAAAAATTGGACAAGTCTGACCCGGCTTTATTAGAACGCTTTGAATTTTTCAAGAAAGAAAAAAAAGCTGAGCTAAAACCGGTGTAATATAAAAAAATGAAATCAAATAACCGTTTGAAAAGAAAGAGACTTTACATATCCATTGCTATATAGCCGGATAGCGATGTGGATTTATCCTCTTTGATGCCTATTCGCTCCGGCGGGAACTGATATTTCGCATCAGAGAGCATGAGACAAAAATAGAAGCGGCAGGATGTACCGGCATGGTATTCAGGGAGCTCAATGGTCCGTTGTTCGATTAGTAGCATCGGGGTATTTCCAACCGCCCGGAACAAAGCGATCAATTATTTATTCACCAAACTAAAAACATCAGACATGAGTCAACCAAACCCGGAAATATGGGAATGGGTCCGGTCAGACCAGGCCCTGTCCGACCTGCTGGTCGAGATCCAGCAGAAGCCCCTCTCTGTGGAAGAGCAGGCCGAAGAAGCCTTTCACAGGGTATCGGACATGTACGGCCTGCCTAAGAATCCCGAAGATATCGTATATGACGATGGGGAGGAAGAGGGAGATGACCGGGATGATGAGCCACGCACCTCGGTATACGAAGAGCTGGGGCTGCTCAAGTTCCTCAACCCGGATGACGATCCGAGGGGAACTGTCATGGCTGCCATCTATACGGTCAAAAACGGCTACACGACCGACCTCGACGAGGTGATCAGCAAAAAATACGGACGCAAGATCCCAGCCTCCTGCGGTATCGGGTGGACCGGGGAGAATTCGGCAGTGCAGATCATCTTCCCCGAGAAAGATCAGGGGTGGCTGGAAGCAGGATGTAAGCTGTTTGTGAGGGTTGAGTGAGCCGGCCGGAACAATGCCTGATATAACACCAGGATAGACCGGAAACATAAGATGCGGTCTGAAGCCGGATAAAAAGACAGGCCGGGGTAGTCCCTCCGGCTAAAGGAATTGTTGGCTCCAACCATAGGGTCGTGGGTAGTTGGGGAGGCCGCGCATGCGGCCTCCTGTTTTAGTGCTCCTCTGTTGATGGTAGGTTGTTGCTATGATCAGGCGCCGGCAAACTTTTCGTTTGCGCTGTTATTTATAATGATGCAAATTAGAAATTTGCAGACACAACGACGTAGACGAAGCTTATGCCTCGATAGGATGGATGTTCTTAGATATTCAATATAAATCTTCTGGATTTGCTGCATGGTAGCTTTTACAACATCAGTTAGGTTATAAGCCTTTAAAACTCGAATAAAATTAAAGTTTATTATCAACGGTCAGTTATGAATAGAATTGCAATTAT
>Ga0206118_100157_pt1 | contig 69648 bp, 58 predicted proteins | sample 3A20Ametagenome_FD_177999 | JGI IMG/M metagenome (GOLD analysis project Ga0206118, IMG submission 177999) | Enriched microbial communities from leaf-cutter ant dump, University of Wisconsin, Madison, United States - 3A20A | ecosystem: Environmental > Terrestrial > Nest > Insects nest > Nest dump... | reverse complement strand
AGGTTTTGTACCACAGGAGACACTGAAGTTCCCGTATATCCCGCTCCGGAGTTACCTCCCGGCATTGAAGAACTGACAAGATTTGAGCTTGTAAATGAAGCACCTCCTTCTATGGCATCAGGACAGCCGTCCCCATCCGAATCCAGATCCAAACGGTTAGGAATACCGTCTCCGTCCGTATCACATTCCACATATCCCAGCAATTTGAAATCATCGTGGGCTATGGTGGCAGATGCCCCACCACCCACGGCATAGAAATACACTCTTATTGTATAGGTAGTATTCGGAGCCAGCCAATAAGTGGCAGTAACAGGTACTTCAAAAGCCCCAGTAGCTGCGGTATAGTTCCTATTGTACAGTAAACTGGTGTTGGATGCAAAATTGTCAGCGGATATTCTCACAGAAAACCAATACTGAGTGTCTTCTCCCGTAGAGGCACTGTTCGTGGTATAATATCCTATATAATCAACAAATGCAGATTTAGCATTCGTTGTAAATGTGTATTCCACATACTCATTATTGGCAATTGCCTGAGTTTCGTTAGCTGCATCAATGTTTCTCAATTCCATATAATTAAATGGCGATATCAGTGATCTGGTAAGCCCGCTTCCTATCGTACTGGCATTTGCCGTCTGGATATTGGTACCTGCCGCATCAACATTTGCATTATAATTACCTATATTATAATAAGCAAAAAAAGTATTTTTGGATACAGGACATTCCAATGCATCCGGGATACCGTCATTATCATCATCCAGATCGCAGGCATCCGGAATACCGTCGCCATCGCTGTCCAAAGTGTTGGTAATGGTAACGGTAACGGCAGAAGATGCCGGGCTGTAACAATTACCTGTGCTGTCATAATAAAATGAATAATACGTTCCTGCTCCCGCCTGTGTAATCTGTGTACCGGAAAGTGCAGTTCCGGAGTGCGCATTATTATTGAACCATACTAATGAAGCTCCCAAAGGCGTGGTGCCTGTATGGGCGTTGGTAAGGTCTGCTATAATGGCAGGACACAGATTAATAATATCTTTTACGGGTGGAGCTGTAGTTCCGGCAGCACAGGTGTTTATCCCATATCTTAGTCCTGAGATATTAACAGCTCCTATAGTAAGGTTAATAGTGCCGTCATTGGTATCGTCATTTGGATACGGGGAAACTCCGGTAGCATTTTCTCCAACTGTTCCCCAACCAGACGGCAGTTCTTTTGCGGGAGCTGTAGCTCCTATGGTTCCCTGGTTCTTGCTGAGCTCCAATCTGTAAATCTTCCCCTCTTCCACATATCCCGTAGGAACCGTAAATGCTCCTGCAACACTTACAGTGGCAGAGTACACCACCTTATTGTCGCTATTAATTACATTGACATAAGTACCCCCTGCATTGGTAGCTGTACCGTTGATATTGGTAGCTCCGTCCGTATCTCTGTACACTGTTCCTGTAACAGATGGAGAGGCGAAAGGCAGAAGTGAGTAAAAATTCATAGAACCATTATAGAACTCTGTATTATTGGTACGGCTAAAAGCGATTGTGGGATTAGAACCGGTACCATACCTCCTCCCTATAATGTGCGTAATACCGTCCGGTTCATTGTCAGAAAGCGAATATGGGGAAGCTACTGCAACACTTGCATTATTGGTTACACGGGAGTTCTGCACTACAGACCACACAGCCGGTAAAGAATAATCCGTATCCTCGTTTACATTTGAAGTTGCTAAGTAAAGTATATCGGCATCTGTTCTTCCCAAAGGAGAAGATGCCAGAGTGCCTGTAAAGGTATAGGAAGTATTCGTAAACGGTTTTTGATAAAATAAACTGTAGGAACTATTTTGTTTTTGAATGGACTTTACATTCTCATAAACTGAAACTATGACCGACATTTCATCTCCGTCTGTTTTCGGGTTATTAAGCCACGGAAAAGTGATAGTCAGATTTCCTGTCTTCGTATCCGGTATCATATAATAGGTATCCCAGCGAAGAATCATAAAATAACTCTTAGACGCTGTATGGGTATCTGATCCGGAATTTCCATGCCACGCACCTCCAATATTTTGAGAAAACGGAACTTCTATTCCACCTATAAATGGACTGTTGTAAGTGATCGAGTAATCGGGATTGCTACTATTAGGATAACTACTGGGTAAATAACCATCAATATCATTAGGCCAGTTGGTATTTACCGGGTTCTGTACTCTCTCCATCGCCTGAGAGATTACCAAAATCCTGTTCTTATTGGTAGTTCCTGCCGGGATAGGGTAAGTAATGGTTCCTACTGTTCCTCCCGCATTCTTACCAAAAGCAGAATATTTTTGTGAGCCGATCAGCGTAGGCTTGGTAAGCTGTGCAATACTAAGAGCAGATATTATGACTGCCATCAGCGTAAATAGTTGTTTTAATTTCATATTTCTTTGTGTTTAAAATTTACTTCCGCATAACCCTGCCTTTCCGGGTTATGCTTTTTCATCGCTGCTCCGGCACAGAGACCGGGAGCGTGTTTTTTGTGCGTTTTGTGTTTCACCATTATTTATTATTATTAAACCAGCCCACGGGTTTTTCCCGTGGCTATTGTTTTTTGTTTTTCCCGCGTTAGCGTTGTCCAGTATAAACCACCCCGCCCTTCGGGCACCCCTCCGGAGGAGGGGAATAAGAGGAATATTACCATTGTGTTCCAATCCTTAGTTAAGACCTTGCAAACTCTTAGCTAACTGTTGGGCAACAATTAACTAACTGTTGAGCAACTCTTGGCTAACTCTTGGGCAATACTTAGCTAACTCTTTTTAAGGGATTACTTCATCTTCTTAAAAGCGGCTGTTTTCAGGGCATTGCTGATGCGCTTGCCGGGACGGTAATTTACCTTTGCCCCTTTTATCAAACTGGTATCAAATTCCTCTTCCGTAGCGGCCCCGTTGCTGGATAAACTCGGGTAAAAGCTTCCCAGCTTATCCAGACGGATGATCTTACCATTGGCAAGGCTATCCTGTATCACATTTTCCAGCGCGATGATCACCCCGCGAATGTCGGCTTCCGACAAGGCGGAGAATTTCTCGATCTGTTTGGTAAGGTCGTCTACGGTAAGCTCACCGTCGTTGGCTACCGAGGCATACCATTTCTTAATACCGCCTCCGGTTACCCCGGGCTGCGGTCTTTCGATTACATTGTACTTAATTGGCATACTATTAATTTTAAGGTTAGAACTGAGGCTGAGCTCAGCGGTTTATTTTTGAGCATTGCCAGGAAGTGAAGCCCTGACAATGCTTGTTACTTATTAATTGCTTAATGTGCTTCCGGTAAGCGGTACCTGTGTGGTACCTGCGTTGCAGACAGGACATTGTGAGCTTACCGCTCCGTTCTGGGAATCGCCAATAGCTTGCCCTGTCCCTGCTATGGTAGGAACACCCATTGTTGTAGGCGTATTACCTACCGTATTACCCAGGTTTTGTACCACAGGAGACACTGAAGTTCCCGTATATCCCGCTCCGGAGTTACCTCCCGGCATTGAAGAACTGACAAGATTTGAGCTTGTAAATGAAGCACCGCCTTCTATGGCATCAGGACAGCCGTCCCCATCCGAATCCAGGTCTAAATAGTCCGGAATTCTGTCTCCATCCGTATCTCTCTTGGTACACATATTACCGATGTGGTATTCCGGACTAAACCCATTGGTACCAAGGTAAGTGGCTTCTACCTTGCTTATCAGTACGCCCGGCTTATATATTTCCACGTAATTCTGAATTCCTTTATCCGGACCATTAGCACGGGTAGTGGAAATTTTCACACCATAAGCAGCATCGGTTGTCAATGTAGTACTGCCTGCTGTAACTTCTGCCATTACTCTGGAAAAAGGAAGAAGATTCGTAATCCTAACCCCGTTCTCATCATAGAAGTTTACATTTACATTTTCTTTATTATCGAGGTCTCCCACCCAGAATTTAAAATTCTCCACCGGTAAGTCGAATTCATATGTTACTTTGCTACCATTGGTATAAGGATCTATCCCATTCAGATTAAAGTCATTTGCAGGTGAAGCCCAACGCGCTGAATTTCCAGTTGAGGTCAGCTTAAAATTAAATCCTTTGATACCGCTGTAATCGGTAAAATTATAGTTCATTATATGTGTTGAAGTGGGTACAGTAGTTGGAATTGGGGCTTTTCCGCAGGCATACCCCTCATTGGCATCCAAAATCCCGTCATTGTCATTATCCAGATCTGCCCAATCCGGCACGCCGTCGCCATCAGAATCTTTACAGTCATTTTTGGAAGCATCCTGAGACTGCCCGATCCCTTGCCCGCCTGCTCCAACTGTAGCAGGAATACCATTGGCATCTACTGCCGTTCCGAAATTTTGGTTCGGGCTTTGAGAAGCAATGGCTCCGGAAGCGGTAGTAAGTTGGGAAGCAGTAAAGTTGCCTGCTCCCTCTACAGCATCAGGACAGCCGTCTCCATCCGAATCCAGATCAAGGTAATTTGGGATTCCGTCTCCATCGGTGTCGCAGATCATTCCCAGAATGGATATATTATCCAGACTCCAATCATCATTCCCAGAGATCATCCTGAATCCTAAAGTGGCGGTGGAGGGACCTGTATAAGGAATATTAATAACTACATTCTGTGTTGTATACCCGGTGGCTGCCGCAGTAGAAAATGGTGAGAATGTTGCGGTAGCTCCGTTAGACAGACTGAGTGTCACATTATTGGTTGTAATATTTCTTACCGTACTGTTGTTAAACGTGGCGTATATCACTCCATTCAGTATAACATCCAAAGAAGCTGTACTACCTGCGCTGTTACTGCCATCCTGTGCTCCCAACGTAAAAGAAACGGAGACCGTACCATAGGCGGCTTTATCTAAATTATTAATGCTTTGGGAGAGTGTACTGTTGTTACCATTAGTTTCATTTATCACTGATCCCCCACTATACGACCAGTTACCTAAAGTCCAGCCGGTTGTATTTCCGGTAAATGTACCGTTGGTTACCAGTTCTGAAGGGGGACATTCCACTGTATCTAAAATCCCGTCGTTGTCACTATCGAGGTCAAAGATATCTGCAATACCGTCTCCATCACTGTCAATAAGTAAAGATACCGTAGGAGGAACGGGTAAGGTATAATTAGCAGTTCCTCCCGGTGTCTGTATCCATTTATTTCCACCGCCGCCGATACCTGATGTAGTAGCTACAGTTTTGTTTGAAATATCAGTTGTTCCGGCATTAATAGTCCAACCCGTAGGTACTATAGTCCGAACAATTGTTTGTTCGGATATGGTTTGGGAATAGGAAAAGTTGAATATAAACACAAGAATGAGCGCAAGATATCTCCCTTGATTTGCATATTCCAATGGCAATGGCAAGTGTTTGCCAAAAGGCAGGGCAAAGCCATACATAATAAAAAAGTTCTTTAGTTTCATATTTAAATCGGGCTAAAAGGTTTTTCCAGTTCCAGGCAATTGATAAAAATCAACTGCCCAGAATAGTCAGTGTATATATAGAATTTGTGTTCAGAGAAAATCTTTCGGATCCTGAGAAAACGAAATTGCTAAGACCAAGTAGGCGGTCTTATAGAGTATTTACCGAAAAAATAATTGGAAGTAACAAAAGAATTTTTCTTAAAAATTCTTTTGTTTTTTAGTACTAAAAAACATTTATCTGTTTCCTGAGAGAACAGAATGACATTTTTGGAACTTGGCTGTGTCTGGTTTTGTGCACAGACAATCTGCTCTTTTATATTATTGCTAAAAAAAGTATTTTCAGAGGGTGATTTTTTATATTCTGCAAGAGTTTTCTTTTGGGAAAGTTCTTTTTTTGCTTCGGATATTTTTTTACCTGCCCGGTTTTCGGCAAGGCGTAATTTCGGAGGATTTTCTTTTTTTACCTCCGCTTCTACCTTTGTTATTTTTATATTCTCTAAAGCATCTGCACTATAAAATACCGTTTCGGGCGATATGAAAATTTCTCCCTCCGAAACAATTCCTTTTCCATTTTCTGAAGATCTCTCTTCAGATTTTTCATAAATGATCGCTCCTTCAGAGACAATAACAGCTCCTTCAGAAATGAAAATAACTCCGTCATCAGCAACTATAGGATTTTCAGCATTATAATTTGCAAGAGAAAATACCGGCAACAAGAAAGAGAGAAATGCCAAAAGCAAACTCCTGGTATTTCGTGTATTGTGTTTTTTTAAGTCAAGAATATTTTTTGACATTTTCCCTCCTTTATTTCTTTGGGCAACAAAAGTATTCAGACTTCAGAAGAGCCACACTATACAGAGCTACACTATATTACTCTTTAAATACACACAAGGCACTCATTTTATATATAATTCTGATTATCAGTATTTTGGTTTTAATTTTAAAAATTAACCGATTTGGGAGAATCTATTCTCAGGTGCAGAAATAGTATTCGGATGTTGATGCTGTCATAAAAAGAAGAACTTTCAATTTTTTTCCGTCGATATGATTTGCAGACAAACTTAAGACAGACACTAAGCAATCCGGGTTGGAAATTTTCAGCAGATAATCCCGTAATAATTTCTAAAAGGCAGGAAAATCCGACGTATTCTTATTTTTTTAAGATAAAAAGCGTTTACAGATTTTCACACTTCAGTCGATATTCGACAAGATTCTACCCGGATACTACTCATTGCTTAAAAAATTCAGGAATTCTTAAATACTATCTCTTTTTTCCATTTCTCCGTATCGGTAGCTTTGGAATAATTAACCTATTAAAAAACAGATTATGAGCAAGTTCTACATCGCAGCAACTTCATTAATTTTTGCAGGTGCGCTATTATTCAATAGCGCTGCAAAAGCCCAGAGTATTCAGGTCTTTGAAAATTACGGACCACCGGTAGTATCCGTAAACAATTCCGGCAAGGCTATTACCCCTTCCAACTACTATGATTATGCTACCAACACATTTACTCCTGCGGAAGCAGATATTACCCGTTTATACAATATCAACAATAACGGAGATGTTACCGGTTCCATAAAAATGACTGAAAACCCAAGCTGGACTCAACCGGCTTACAAACTTGCCACCGATACAGAATGGCAGAGGATCCCATGGTTTCCGGAATCTAATCCTGCCAATTCATTTTTTGATATAGGTGCAATATCTTCTAACGGAAAGTATATTGCAGGATATATGTCGGTAGGAAGTTCCAATTTCGGAGGTTTTGTATATAATACCGAAACTAAAGAATTTATAAAGATTCTTGATGAGAATAATACGACGTATAAAACGATTCGTCCGTTCGGAATTAATAACAACGGAATAACAGTAGGTTATGTGAGCAAAAACGGAACCACAAGAATCCCGATGTATATGGATATTCACGATATGGTCATCCACGAAATACATCTTAACAATGCACACGGACTTGCCGATATGGCAAATGATATTAATAACAATAACGTTATTGCAGGAAGAATAGATGGTGATTACGGATATACTTATGATATTAATACCCAGCAGATCAAAACCTTTGACTTTCCTTTTTTGGAAGCGTATGGTCTTCAGTCGATGATTACTAATCTTATGCATATTTCGGATTCCGGAAAAGTTGTGGGACAAGGCCTTGTTATTATATCTCCCGCATATTATGAAGCGTTGATTTATGACCCTGCATCCGATCCTGACCATCTTCAATTTCTGTTTGATTATTTTGCAGCAAAAGGTCTCTCTTATACCACTCCGGACGGAACGAATCTGCTTGGACAGGCTTATGTAATTTCCGATAACGGGCGATATATTGGTGGATTTTGTAACGGCGGTGTTCCGGGATGGATGGCAGATCTTGGAGCAGATTCTACATTGCAGATACAAAATACTGCAAAAACTTCTGTTTCTGTTTATCCTAATCCTGCTTCCGATTATTTCAGCATAAAAGACGGAAAACGTGTTGCGAAAATCTCGGTGTATTCCGCAGACGGAAAACTGGTAAAAGTTTTTGATTCCGAAAGAAAAGAATATTCTGTTTCCGGTTTGAAAGCAGGCGTTTACATCGTTTCCATCGAAGAAAAAGATGGGACAAAAACGACAACGAAACTCATTAAAAAATAATTGACGGACAACTATTTAAAAATTATAAAAAGTATTACAAAATGAAAAAACTTTACATTACAATCGGATTGGTGCTGACGGGCGCATTGGCTTTCGGACAGGTTAATTATCAATCTCTCAGCGGATTCGGCACCAACCTTTATGACATCAACGACAGTGGCAACGGTGTGCTTGGCAATGGCTACTATAATTTTGCGACCAACACTACCCAAGTGGTTGAATCGGGCGTGATGCAAACACAAGCCATTAATAACGACGGCAATATTTGCGGAAAAATGGATGATGGAACAGGTAATTATGTGCCTGCTGTAAGAATAAACGGTGTATGGACTCTCCTGCCGGGTATTCCTAACAATGTAACCATTATCGGCATCTCCGAAAACAGCAAATATATTGTAGGACAAACCCCTACGCTTTACACTACGGAAGACCCAAAATCAGAGGGGTTTATCTATAATCGGGAAACGGCTACTTACAAACGGTTTTCCGACCACCGCGATCTTTATGAATACGGTATGTGCACTGGCGTTAACAACAATGGTATTGCGGTAGGTCGCGTAGATGATATTGCGCCCGGAACCCAAAATATGCCGGCTTATTTTAAAGAAGATGGCACTATTACCCTAATCGGAACAGGGTTAGGACAGGCACGTGCAATCAATGATAACAACGAAATCGTCGGTCAGTTGAACAGCAAACCGATGTATTATAAAATAGGAGATGCTGCTCCGGTTATTTATTCTATTCCTGCCGAAATGGAAACAGGCATATTCTGGGGTATTTCCAACAACGGCGTGATGGTAGGAAATTTTGTAGCTTATAGTGATGTGTTCTGGGACTATGTGAATTATCCTGCAATATATCATTCTTCATTAGGCGATAAACCTGTTTATTTGAAAAATTTTCTGGCAACCCAGAACATAACATTGGATGATTTTTACGGCTATGGCAGCAGCGTTTCCGCAAACGGAAAATATATCGCCGGAGCGGGAATAAACGCATTTGCATCGGGTTGGTCGGTATTTTTGGATAATGTTTTTGATACAGCAAAACCAATTAAAGTTACAGGTTCCAATAAAGACGGGATACCCTATACAGACTATGAAACTTTGGCGGCTGCCTTTGCCGACCTTAATATCTATGGTGTTGGAGCAGGCGGTGTAACGGTTAATGTTCCTGCGGAATATACGGAAACGGCTCCTTCTGGAGGATTTAACCTGGGAAGCGAAACGCTTAACGCAACACTCTCCGAAAGTACTCCATTGACAATACAAAAAAGCGGAAGCGGAGCCAATCCTGTATTAACAGCAAATACAGGTATTGGGAATGCGGATACTGTTGTGGCACTGAAAGGGGTAGATTATGTAACGATTGACAGCATTGATTTGCAGGCAAACTTTACAAATATAGATAATACTACAGTAATGACCGAATACGGATATGGACTTTTCAATCTCTCCGATACAGACGGCTGCCAGCATAATATGATTAAGAATTGTACTATTACATTTCCTGATACCAAGGCTGCTATAGACAATGAGGCGGGTATTGTCGCTTACGCTTCTATATACAATAACATCACCGGAGGAACTGTTGGTGTTTCGCCTATTGCAACCGGCACACACAGCTACAACAAAATATACGGTAATACCATAAAAAATACGACTTCTAATGGTATTCAGTTTAACGGTATTAATCCAACTTATCCCGGTGTTGGAAATGATATAGGCGGAGACTCTGCTGCAACAGGAAACATTATTGACGGCTTTGGATACGCACTATGGAAAAATGATGGAACCGCAGATACTTATTCTTTACAGAACCAAGCTACCGGCATTACCCTCCTGTATCAAAACAATGTAAACGTCTCTTACAATTCGATGACTACGGCAAACAATTATACACCGGCTGAAGGAAAATTATTTGCTTATAATGTAATGGGTATTTCTTTAGGAACCAGCGGGACCGGATTTACCATTACCGCAGAGAACAATACGATAGCATTGTCTCCGATGAGCGGCTATTCCGTGGTTAGAGGGATATCCTGCGGAGCACCGGCAGCAACCCTGACAACAAATTACAATACTATTGATATAGACCTTTCCCACAAATACAATAATGGTAATACAAGTAATGTACACGGTATCAATGCCGCTATTGGTATCGGCAATTTTACCGCTGAACACAATGCTGTAAGTATTAGTGGTAATGGGGTTACTGTCAATGGTATCTATACAAACGCTAGGGGGGGAATTAATATTACCGACAACACCATCAGCGGACTAAGTGCTGTAACAACAGCTTACGGATTAAACCTTGCAGGAACAGGAACCACAGCCAACATACTCCGCAACAAGATCTATGATTTTCAGCTTGCCTCTACAGGTACGGCTGCCCACGGTATTTATATATCTTCTTTCTCTTCATCAAACTCAACCGTTAACATCTTCAACAATTTTATCGGAAATCTGAATGCACCGGCTGCTAACGGCGCGGCAGTAAGTTTATCGGGTATCTATATCGACTACTTTGCAAATATTGGTAACAAATATAATGTATATCATAACAGTATTTACCTGAATTCTACTTCCACAGGAACCGACTTCAACTCTACGGGTATCTATCAAACTTATGATGCAGATGCGGCAAATGGAGCTTTGGATTTGAGAAATAATATTATCGTAAACCTTTCTCAGGCGAAAGGCAGCGGTTATGCAACAGCATTCAGAAGAAATGCCGCTATCGACTTGAACAACTATGCTGAAACATCTAACAATAACGATTTCTATGTAGATGCAGCCGGAGCAGCCAATAACAAAATCTATTACGACGGAACAACAGCGTATGATTTTGCTGGATTCCAAGGAGTTGTTGGCGCAAGAGAAACAAATTCCCTAAATGTAAATCCTGCTTTTGTAGATTCTTCAACTTCGGATTTTCATTTGTCTGTATGCAGCTCAGATCTAAACGGCAAAGGTACTCCTATCACAAGTGTAACAACTGATATAGATGGAGATGCAAGAGATGCAAGCACACCGGACATCGGCGCAGACGAATATACGCCTACGGCTGCTGCCGGCATCACGGCTCTTTCTTCGCCTGCTGATGCCGCCACCGGTGTATCTACCAGTCCTTTGCTTAGCTGGCCTGCTGCAAGCGGAGCAACAGGATACAAATTGTATATCGGTACTGCTTCCGGTGCAACAGATGTGAAAAACGGCGAAGATGTAGGCAACGTTACAACTTATAACCTAAGCGGACTTGCAGATAATACAACCTATTATGTAAAAGTATCTTCATATAATGCTTGTAATGCTGATACCGCTGGTTCAGAGACTTCGTTTACGACAGGCTCTACAATGGCTGTATCAGACCTAAGTAAAACCAACATCTCTATATATCCTAACCCCGCCAAAGACATTTTATACATTTCAGGTGCAAAAGCAAAAAGCACGGAAATCTATAACCTTGCTGGTCAAAAGGTATCATCAGCCAAAGTAAGTAATGGTAAAGTTGATGTATCCGTATTAGCAAAAGGAACATATATTCTGAAAGTTGAAGCAGAAGGAAAAGTTCAGAACCTCAAATTTATAAAAGAATAATTTATCTATCTAAAACTAAAAAAATGAAAAAATTTCATAAATTTTCTCTCTCGATTCTGGGAGCTGTGATTTTGAGCGCACAGGCTAATGCTCAGGTTTACGAAATCGTTCCAGGTATTATTTATCCTCAAGGCGTTTCCAATAACGGAATTGTTTCGATGGTAACGTACCAACCCGGTCAGATTGTCTGGTGGCATAAAGACAATCCCGATATCGACAACAGCCGCGGTATGGTATTAATCGGAACAACAGACCCTACATATTCTTATGCGGGACAAGTTACTGTCTCCAAAGACGGAAAAAAAATAGCGGCTACCGTTAATAATCCTGATACCGGCTACGGAGAAATGGGTCTTTACGATATGGATTCCAAGACGTGGAGTTTTAAGGGCGGTTTGGTGTCTTCTACAACACAATATTTTTTAAGCTCTCCCTATGGAATTTCCGAAGGAGGTGATATTATGGTTGGTAATGCTCGATTTACTGAACAAATTTCTCACGCCGTGAAATGGGATGCCATAAACGGACTGGTAGATTTGGGAAGCATCGTTGACGGAAGATATTCAAGAGCCAATGCGGTAAATGCAGATGGAACCGTTATCGTAGGATCGCAGGACAATACCAATGGCAGCAGAGTTGCCGCAAAATGGGTAAACGGCGTAGAATCTTTCATTCTTAATGCAGGAGGAGGCAATCCCGGTGAGGCAAACGTTGTTTCTTCTGACGGCAAAACCATTGCCGGATATAGTGCCAACGCACCAGCCTGGGTATGGAACGAAACAACAGGATTTAAATATATTCCCCAGCCTGATGGCTATGACTTCGGTGTTCAGTCAGGTGCTACAGGCATTTCAAGTGACGGCAAAACGATTGTCGGCTATTTCCGTGAGCCGGGAACTCCGGCTTACTCTGGTCAGGGCTTTATCTATACTCCCGAAGATAATACAAGAAAAAATCTTAACGACTATGTTACTTCTCTGGGAATTGATACACAAGGGATTACTTTTGCGCTCCCTCTGGCAATTTCCCCAGATGGGACAAAAATTGCGGGAATAGGCAGAAAGTCAGGAGGAGTAGTTGATGCTTTTTATATTGATTTATCCAACAGCAGCACTATGGCTGTTCAAAATGTGAACAAAACAACGTTGTCTATAGCGCCAAATCCTATTACCAATTATTTTAGTTTAAAAGGAACACAGGATATTTCAAAAATTTCAGTGTATTCAGCAGACGGGAAATTAATGAAAACATTCAGCTCTTCGCAGGATTCTTATTCTGTTGCCGAACTGAAATCCGGACTGTACATTATATCTGTTGAAGAAAATAACGGGACGAAAACTTCTTTCAGGCTCATAAAAAAATAGTTAATAAATATAGTTTAGTAAGCCAAAAAGCTGTCTTCTGAAGGCAGCTTTTCGGTTAATTTAGAATTGGCATTACAACCGGGAAATCCATACATTGATGTTTTGTTCAGAAGGGATTTCAAGTCTTTTTCTTATTCTGTATTTCTTTGCTTCCACCGCTCTTACGGTTATTTTCTTGCTTTCTGCAATCTGTCTGGTATCCAGGTTGAGCTTTAACAGGGCACAAAATTCTATATCCGAAGGCTTGAGACTTGGATCTATAGCCAGCAAAGATGTTCCGAAGCCGGGATACATACGCTGGAAATTGATATAAAATGAATTGCAGTTATGCAATGCCATTTCCATAAGTTCCCCAAAAGAGACGTTTTGTCCCCGTGATTCTGTAAGCACTGATATTTCCTTCTTTATTCTTCGGGAAAATATTTTATACTTAAGAAGATAGTAACATAAGAATAAAATCAGGAGAATAGCTAAAGAATAATAAATCATATTATTGCCGCTTCGGGCAGAATATACCTCCTTCTTTGGTTTTTGTTCTTTAGGTGCGAGTTTCAGCGTATTATTAATGTACCTGTCTTCAATCTTTCTTACGCTGTCTTTCAGAACTGTAAAATCATTCAGATATTTTGCCTGCTTTTCGATGCTGTCCTTTAATTTATAAACATTGGCGATTTCCTCATACAGAGTTTGGGCAACGGTTGGATTCTTCGCCTGAACCGCATACTTTTCCGCACGTTTGAAATGATAGAGAACACTGTCCAGATAATGCCTGTCCTTCAGTTTGTCCCTATGCTTTGTATTGAATATGAACTCTCCTTTTGTCTTGTGATAAAATGCAAGGTCGAAAAGGTTATCAATATTTTTAATGTATTTTTCCTGCATTTTGAGGTAATATTCCATTTTCCCAAAATCTTTTTTATCTGCATAAAGTGTACATAGCAAACGTGCCGTAGAAGTGATGAGCAAGGGCTTTTCCGGTTCATTATCAGGCAGTCGCAACGCAGCCTGTAATCTTTTATCTGCGTAATGCTGCACGGAGTCCTGCATATTCTGGTAGCCGTATAAATTGATGTAACGCCCATAATAAAAAGCTTCTGTTAATGTCCTTTTATTATTTTCCTTTATTTTCGGGATGAGCCTGAAATTTTCATCAAGAATATTTTTTGCTTTATCATATAGATTCAAACTGTTGAATATTGCTGCCTGTGTTCCTTTTGCCTTGCAGTAATAATAGTAATTATCTTCTTCCATAGCCAGTTTACTGACTTCGGATAAATCTTCGGAAGCTTTTTCAAGGTTTTTTTTAGAATTTATACGAAAGGCGGACAAACGTAATAATGCTTCCATCTGCCCTTTTCTGTATCCTATATCTTTTGACTTATAATACAATTCTGTACAAGTAGTCTCAATGATATCCGCATTTTCGGGAGTCGTGGTATAAATCGTTTTCTGTATGCTGTCTATCTGCTTTTCAGTAAGGATATGCTGTGAAAAAGCGATATTGCAGACAAGAAAAAAGATAAAATTCAGTTTTTTCATAAGTTCTCACGGTTATAGTTTGGACATCCATATATACATATTTTCTTCTGTCGAAATTTCCAGCTTTTTTCTTATCCTGTATTTTTTGCCTTCTACTGCCCGCACAGACATATTCTTGATCACGGCGATTTGTTTGGTTTCAAAATTTAGTCTGATGAGTGCGCAGAATTCTATATCTGAGGACTTTAAAGTCGGATTAATGCCTAAAAGCTTATCACTGAAATCAGGAAATGCTTTTAGAAAATTAACATAAAACAGAGTATCGTTTTCCTTAGCCTGCTGTATGAGCTCCGGCGCGATCATCCCAATCTCCATTTGGGCACCATTAGAAGAATTCAAAATATTTGTTTGAACTCCGGGTGCATTTTTTCGGTTTCGGAAAAAATAAAAAAGGCAGGCTCCTGTTATGGCAATTAATGAGACAATGATGAGAGTAGATGATTGTTTTTCATTTTTTTCCTTATTTAGCGTCATATTATTGTCAAGCTGTATTCTGGAGACATCTCTTATGCTGTCATTGATTTTATTTACTTTTCCAAGATATAAAACCTGCCTGTCATAATCTTTCCTCTCTCCATAGATTTTTGACATTTCAGAATACAAAATACTCAAGAATCCGGCATCGGTTTTATCAGAGAGATTTTCAGACCTTATAAAATCAGACAAGGCTTTCTCATTATCCTGATTCTCTGCCTCTAATTTCCCTTTCGCAAAATAATAATAAGCTGGTGGGGAATTACTCTTTTCTTTTTGCAAATTCTCATATTCAGTTAAATAGTTTGCGGCTTCCTTATAATTTTTCTCCAAAACATATAAACAGCCGATTAACAAAAGTGATGATGTTTCTCCTGTTTCATAATGAATTTCCCTGGATTGGTTCAGAAGATTAATGAGTTCAGGCACTTTCGGATTGCCCTTTTCGGTAAAAAGGATATTTTTCTGAACAGAAAGAGAACTGTCAATTCTCCGGACAGAAAGCTGATTTTGGGAAAATAGCAGTAAAGGCACTACTATTAATAGTAAAAGCACATTTTTCTTCATTGATATGTATTTTTTGTGGGAAGCAAAAGTATTTTTTAAGAACAATCCCTTAAAAGAAATATAATACTCAATGATTCACGTTTATTACTCAATGTAGTTCAAATGTGCTTTTTCCAAATTTACAAAGAGTTTTTTAGATAATCGAAATGTTTTTTATAAATTCATAATCACAATTCATATTACAAATTTTCGCTCATTTCAATAAGAATAGAAAAGGGGAGTGGAAAATTAAATTCAAATGCAATAATATCACCCTAACAACTGTAAATCAAATAGTTATATTTGATTTGTATTAATCCAATTTAGTCCAAATTAATCTTTTGTTTTTCAGTCGTTTTTTTATATTATTCAAAAAACTATCTGTAATAAAGATTCAAAAACCGGAAAAACTCTTCCATTCTCAGGAAATTATTGATGAAGAAATATACGAAAAGAACAGCAAGAGAAGAATACAGGAAAGATAATATTTTCGGATGATTCCGGTAAATATAAAAAAGCCAGCCAAGCATCAGCGGAACTACGAAAATAAAATGTCCGCCGTAAATATAAGAGGTATGCAATCCGAATTTCAGAACACAATGGATGAGGATATCAATAAAAAAAGAAATCATCAGAATCTGAACCAGCTTATTTCTGAAATTTCTAAAATAGCTCCAGAATACAAATCCGAAAACCAGCGCCACCACAATATAATTCAGTAATGAGGAATAGGTTTCCATAAAAAGAGCTTTGTAATAAAATGTTTTCTGCAAATTATGGTAATCTCGGATTTCATAGCCCGAAAACAAAATATTCCCGCCAAAAAACCAAGACCAGATCATATCCCAAACCGGAATAATCTTCGCGTTCGAGAATTTATCATATTGCTGTTCTGCTTTGTGAAAAACCTTTTCATAATCAAAATTCAGCCGGTTCAGGAAAAGGAAGATAAATATTCCGGCAGAAATGAAAATCCTTACCGCTGCGTTCCCGAATTTTCTCCGGTTCCGGAACAAATCTTTTTCAAAAAGAACAGGAATATACACTTTTACAATATTGGTAATTGTAAGACCGCCGATAGAAATTCCTGCTAAAGTAAGCGCAAAGCCCGAAAGCTTTTCATCTTTCCGAAGCTTAAGTGCCGCATAATAATTGAATAAAACAAGAAAAAGAAAAGTATATGTATAGGTTTCGGGGGTGAAAGAAAGCAGAACCGGCGTTACAAAAATTCCGGAAAAAGCAATCAGAAAAACCGAAAGAAAATCGGGAAGTTTGATAATGTTTTTCAAATATTTGAAAATCTGCAGATTGGCAAATGAAATCGCGACAGTGCTGCACAAAGCCAGAACCAAACGAAAAGTTTCGTTCATTTTTCCTCCGGAAATCCAAAGCGCAAAATTCCGGAGCCATTCAAAAAAATAATTGGAAAGAGGATGCCGCTCAAAACCGCCGCCTGTAAGAATAATGGAACGGTTATCAAAGCTGAAATAAGCATCCCACGGAATTCTGCTGTCAAAAACAATCCTGTAATTCAGCGCGATGCAGGAAGCAAGACTTCCGTAAATGATTAAAAAAACAAGCAGCACGAATAGTTCCGGAAGATTCACAGGAAATACCAGCCGGAAAAAATCCTTTATTTTATTTTTGATTTTCAAAGTTTTCAGATTTCGGCAAAAATAAACATTTACGAGCTGCACGACAACATTGAACAGCCCACTATTCCGCTGTATTTTTCTGGACATTTTTGCGAAAATTCCGGAAAAATTTCCTGATACGGTTTTTCCAGAGCCTGAAGAATTTTATTGAGAAGATCGGTTTTTCCCGTTTCCAGCTCTTCGATACATTCGAAAAGAAGATAATTACGGAGAATAAATTTCGGATTATTTTCTTTCATTAAACTTAAACTTTCCTCTTTTAAAATGGTATTTTCAGACAACCTGTTTTGATAAATGCTAAAGAACTCTGAAAGCCGGAATTCATTTTCAGACGAAGGAATTTGATAAGAAGCTTTCTGCAAAAATTCTGAAACGTCGGGATTCTGATTCCTTTTTTCCAGCTCCGAAAAGAATAAAGTGTGATCCAAATGAAGATCGTGCATCATCTGCTGCCAATCGGTAAAGAATTTTTCATCGGATTTCAGAACTTTACCAAACCCGAATTTTTTGGCAAGCATTTCGTCGTGCTTTTCCCAGAAATAAAAGCTGTAATCATTGAGAATCAGTTCCAGAAATTTTTCATCCTGAATCAATGGGAAAAGCGCATTGGCAAGCTGCCATAGATTCCATTGTGAAATCTGCCCCTGTTTTCCGAAAGCATATCTTTTTCCCGGAAGATCGGTAGTATTAGGCGTAAAATTCAGGTCATATTCATCAATCATTGAAAAAGGTCCGTAATCAACCGTCAATCCCAAAACCGACATATTATCCGTGTTCATCACGCCGTGAACGAATCCGACACGAAACCATTCCACCATCAGATGCGCGGTTCTCCGGGAAATTTCTTCAAAAAAATCTTTATATTTCTGATTTCCGACTGATTGGATCTCGGGAAAATAATTTTCAATAATAAAATCCGTAAGTTTTTGTAAAGTTTCAATTTCTTTCTGTGCCGAAAGTAATTCAAAATGCCCGAATCGCAGGAAAGTTTCGGCAGTCCGCATTATTACAGCACCTTGTTCCGCAGCAGGATTTCCGTCGTACATTATATCGCGGACAACATCTTCTTTCGTTAAAGCCAGACTTAAGGCCCTGGTCGTCGGAATTTTCAGATGATGCATCGCTTCGCTCATCAGATATTCCCGTACCGAAGAACGCAAAACCGCTCTTCCGTCCGCGTGTCTGGAATACGGAGTTGCGCCTGCTCCTTTCCACTGGATCTCCGTTTTTTGTCCGGAATTATTTTCTATTTCCCCGAAGAAAATCGCTCTTCCGTCACCGAGTTGTCCCGCCCAGTTTCCGAACTGATGACCGGCATAAGCTGTTGCGTATGTTTTGATTTGCGGAGGAATATAATTTCCAAAAAGAAAAGCGGTATCATCCGGATTTTCAATTTTTCCCAAACCGATTTCTTCGGAAAGCTTTTCGTTAAAAATCAAAAGTTCAGCTTCGGGAAAGCCAACAGGATTTACTGTTGCGAAAAGCATTTTCGGAGTTTGCCGCTGCATCGGGTTTCCTGAAAAATCTCCGGGAAAATTCCGTATGAAAGGCTGTTCGATTTTGTCTAAATTCATTTTTCAAATTTCGGAAAAATAAAAACATCCTTTCGTATATTTTTTGAAAGGATGTTCATTCTATTATTCTGATAGCCAATTGCTATTTATTAAAATCAATATCTTCTCCTGTATTGAGGTTTTCGTTGGCGTTTTCCTCTTTTTTAGGAGATGGAGCTTTGTGTTCTACAGGTGGAGCGGGATTCCGGATTTCGTCAATGGTTTGCAATCCGCCATCATCACCATAACCGCCGATTCCCTGAAGATCGGAGCAATTTCCTGTCCAGTTGGAAGGTTTGATAAATTTATCATCCGGTGAAATTCCCAGAGATTTATCCGCCCAGACTTTTTTCATATAAATCGCCCAGATCGGGAGTGCCATTTTTGCACCCTGACCTTCGCCTGTTCCCCAAAAGTGTGTTGCCCTGTCTTCCCAGCCAACCCAGGCTCCTGTCGCGAGATTCGGAGTGATTCCCATAAACCAGCCATCGGAATTGTTCTGTGTTGTTCCTGTTTTTCCGGCGATTTCCACGGCTGCAGAAATTCCTCTTCTGCGCAATTCTCCGGAAGCGGTTCCGTAAACGGCGACACCTTTCATCAGGTCGATCATTGTGTAGGCGTAAAGCTCATTCATCACTTCTTTTACTTCCGGTTTCACTTCTTTGATTACGCGTCCGTTTGCATCTTCGATACGCCAGATCATTTCAGGCTTTATGTAATTTCCATAATTTCCAAAAGTGGAATAAGCACCTAACATTTCATAAATTGTAATATCTCCGGAACCTAATGCAATAGTATTGTTTCTTTCAAGTTTCTCCGTAACTCCCAAATCTCTTGCAGTCTGAATTACAGCATCTACACCGGTTTGCTCAATAAGGCGTGCTGCAACAGGGTTTTGTGAGTGAGCCAAAGCATCTCTCAAAGTCAGCATTCCACCTCTTCCGCCTCCAACTTTCCATCCGTTGTGATTATACGGCGCATTGGAAACCGTGGAGCAAGGTGTCATTCCCAGTTTCATAATTGCCGTGGCATATACAAACGGTTTGAATGTGGAGCCTACCTGTCTTTTTCCCTGTTTGATATGATCGTACTGAAAATGCTGCCAGTCGATTCCGCCGACCCAGGCTTTTATTTCGCCTGTTCCCGGAACCATCGACATCAGTCCGGCTTGTGCGATCTGCTTGTGATAGCGGATGGAATCCCAAGGTGACATTTCTACTTCTTCTTCTCCCTGCCACGTAAAAATTGAGGTTTTGGTAGGAGTTTTGAAATCCAGCATAATGGAATCTTCGGGAACTCCTGCGTTTTTCAACTGCTTGTATCTTCCGGTACGACGTACTGCCTGCATCATTACATCGTTGATCTGCTTATCATTAAGATAATAAAAAGGCTTTTGTTTTCTTCCTCTCTGTTCCGCATCGAAACGTTTCTGCAAATCGGTAAGGTGTTCTTTTATGGCTTCTTCTGCATATTTCTGCATTTTGGAATCCAGCGTTACATAAATTTTCAGACCGTCTTTGAAAAGGTTCAGTTTCTTTCCTGTTTGCTTTTCGTATTCATCAAGATAGGTATTGATCTCTTTTCTGAGGTAATGTTTGTAATATGCAGAATACCCTTCGCTGATAGATTTCACGGGATGATAGTCCAACTCAATCGGTGTAGCGATTGCTTTATCATAAACCGATTTCTCAATATATTTCGTTTTCAGCATTTGATCCAAAACCACATCTCTTCTTGTCTTTGCCCGATCCATATTTTTCATCGGATTGTTTTTTACCGGATTTTCGAGCATTGCTACAAACATTGCGGCTTCGGGAAGCGTGAGCTGATTGGTATGTTTATTAAAATAGATCTGCGAAGCCATTTCAATTCCGTTCGCATTATAAAGAAAATCGAATTTATTAAAGTATAAGGTAACGATTTCTTCCTTGGTGTATCTTTTTTCAAGACTTATGGCAACTACCCATTCTTTAAGTTTCTGGATCACCGCTTTCACTTTATTGTCGGCTCTTTTTCCTGTAAATAAAAGTTTCGCCAATTGCTGAGTAACAGTAGAACCTCCGCCTCTTCCTCCTCCGAAAACTACGGCTCTTGCTACGGATTGCAAATCAATTCCGGAATGTTCTTTGAAACGCTCGTCTTCTTTTGCCTGAAGCGCATACACCAAATATGGCGGCAATTGCTTGTAGGTAACGGGCTGTGTTTTTTCTTTTTCAAATTTTCCTAAAAGCAAACCGTCGGAAGAATAGATCTCCGAAGCGACGTAAATATCCGGATTTTCGAGTTCCTTAACATCAGGCATTTCACCTAAAAAGCCTTGGGAAACAGCAAAAAACAAACCTGCGATTCCTAAAACCACGGCAATGAGTCCGATCCAGATGATGCGTACCCATTTTTTCCAGCCGGTGCTTTTCTGCTTTTTTTTCGGAAGCGGAAACTGCTGTTTCGCGGTGCTTCCCGTATTCTTTTTATTTTCCATAGAAATTTACGGTTTGGCTTTAGCCGTTTCTATTTTTATACCAATATCTTCAATTCCTGGAAGATTATCATTTCTCATTGCCTGAATGATTCCGATGGAATATTTTCCGTTTTCGGGAAATTTGTAATCCAGCTTGTACTGAAAAAGAATTTCCTTGGTTTCCCCGAAACCTTTTCCGATCCAGTTTCCGTTCGGTTCAGCCATTACATAATTCAGCGTATCAACGGTTTTTTTTCCGGTTTTATTATTCAGAAAATTTACGATCAGCCGAAGATTGCTGTACGGATAATCGTTATTGTTTCTTACAACAAATATAATATTTTTTGGAAGTCCGGCATCGGTAATTTCAAAATCGAATTTCTGTTCAGCCTTTTTATTCCATTTTCCGTTGATGCTCTTTATATGCACATCTTCGGACTGGCTGCAGCCGGTCAGCAAAAAAAGAACGAAAAAAACAGGCAGGATTTTATGCATCGCCATTCTTTTTAGGAGGAAATTTCTTTTTGAATTTTTTATTCCGCGGTTTGTTGTTTTCCGCATCTTTATTGTCCTGAACAGCCGATTTCGGTTGATGCTGATTTCCCGGATTGTTTCTCGGATTCTCGCTGTTCTGGTTTTTTCTTGGGGAATTATTGTTCCTGTTATTTGGTTTTCTTTTTCTTTCAAAACGATCCACGCTGTTTTCCTGAATAAGATCCGAAGATTGCAGGGAAACTGTTTTCACGATAAGGTCTTCCAAAGGCTGGCATTTTTCTCCTTTTTTATTTTGTCTGATCAATTCTTTAACCGTTTGTATTTCAATATCGTACCATGCAATCGAATTGTCATAATAGGCGAACCACATTTTCTTTTTGAACACATCAATTTTAATGCAGAATGCTCTGCCTTTTTCGGTATCTAAAACGGTGGAAGTGGACGGGAAATCGCTCAACGCATCCAGATAGCTGTCGAGCTCGTAGTTCAGGCAGCATTTCAGCTTTCCGCATTGTCCGGCTAATTTCTGCGGATTGATGCTCAGCTGCTGATATCGTGCAGCATTCGTATTCACGGAACGGAAATCGGTAAGCCACGTCGAACAGCACAATTCTCTTCCGCAGGAACCGATTCCGCCGACTTTTGCAGCTTCCTGACGGAAACCGATCTGCTTCATATCGATTTTTGTACGGAACGCCGAAGCATATTCCTTGATCAGCTGTCTGAAATCCACACGACTGTCTGCAGTGTAGTAAATGGTTACTTTTCCACCGTCTCCCTGAAATTCCACATCCGTGATTTTCATTTGAAGATTCAGACCATACGCTATTTTGCGGGCTTCAATTTTTACATTGTTTTCTTTTTCGCGGGCATTCTGCCAGATTTCAATGTCTTTCTGGTTTGCCAGACGGTATATTTTCAGGGGATTTTCTTCAGACGAATTTTTCTTTTTCATCTGTATTTTTACCAATTCTCCTGTCAGGCTTACCACACCTACATCGTGTCCCGGATTGGATTCTACTGTAACTACGCTCCCGATATGAAGCGGCAAATGGTGTATGTTTTTATAGAAAGCTTTTCTGTCGTTTTTAAATCTTACTTCCACAAAATCTGTTTTCGATGCCGCCGGATTATTGATATTGGAAAGCCAGTCGAAAACACTTAATTTATAACTATTACCACAAGTATTTACATTTTCGCACCCTGTACTTGCTTTTGTACCGCAAGAATGGGAAGAATCTCCGGATGTTCTACATCCACAACTCATATTTTTTTATTTATAAAAATCGTACCTGCAAAGTTAAAATTTAATTTCATATAACATTACTGGTCTTTAAAATTGATGATATATCCCGTTTTCCGGACTGTGTTTAAATTAATCAAAAGGAATTGCTATGCTATGAATGGTAATGAATTAGATTATAAATTATTGATTATCAAATATTTGTATTTTTAAAAAGAAATTAAACACTTAAAAGGAAATAATTTCGTTTAATAAAGTTTAAGATAATTTAACACTATTATAAAAATAATTTTATATTTGAAACATTAATATCTATACGAATATGAGAAAAATAATAGCTACAGCAGCAGTTTTATCCGGGGCGATGCTTTATGCAGGCGGTTTCCGTGTATCTCTGCAAGGTGTAAAGCAGCTTGCAATGGCACACACAAGCGCACACGCTGAAGATGCGAGTGTCGCTTTTTTCAATCCGGCAGGGATTTCCTTTATTCCGTCGAAACTAAGTGTTGCGGCAGGAGGTTTCGGAATCAATACGGAAGTTACGTACCAAAATCTTGCTACCCGCGAATCCTATTTCACCGATAATCCGATAGGAACTCCGATTTATGCGGCGATTGCGTATAAAGTAACGGATAACTTCTCAGTCGGATTCAGTTTTGCCACTCCTTTCGGAAGCACCGTAAAATGGGGCGAGAACTGGGGCGGAAGCGAAATTGTTCAGGATATCGAACTGAAAGCGTTCTTCTTCCAGCCGATGGTTTCCGTGAAACTGGCACCTTGGGTTTCTTTGGGAGGAAGTTTCATTTACGCAACCGGATCAGTAGACTGGAACAGATCTGTAACACAGCTTGGCGGAAATCTCAATCTTAAAGATGATGAAGCCAGCGGAAAAGGATTCGGCTTAGGATTTTATTTCCGACCGAATGAAAAACTTGACGTAAGTGTGGCTTACCGTTCTCCCGTCGATATGAAAGCAGATAACGGAACGGCTACTTTTGATGTTTCAAAAGAAGTATATTCTACATTGGGATTGGATGCAAACGGACAGGATGGCTTTAAGGCGACATTGCCGCTTTCCGATGAATTCACTTTGGGAGCAACCTATAAAGTTACCCCGAAATGGCAGGTTTCCGCAGATTTCAATTATCACGGATGGGCAGCCTATTATAAACTGAAATTAGACTTCGATCACGCTGTTGTAGGAAATCAGGCTGATGATCCTACCGTTTCCGTAGTTCCGAAAAATTTTAAAAATACCAGAACTTTCAGATTGGGAACGCAGTATATGTTTACAGACAGTTTTGCAGGAAGATTAGGATATTACTATGACGAATCTCCTTACGAAAAAGGTGATTTCAGCCCTGAAACTCCGTCACTGGATGCGAACGTAATTACAGCAGGTATCGGATACAAATGGAAAGGTTTGGGAATTGATCTTTCAGGAGCTTACAACTTCCAGAAATCCAGAACATTTGAAAACAAATTTTATAACTTTAACGGACAGGTTAAAGCCAAAGCATATTATTTTGGTTTAGGTCTTTCTTATAACGCATTTTAATACATTATGAAAAAAATACTTATATCCGCATTCGCTTTAGCCCTTTTCGGAAGTACGATAAGCTGCGATACGGAATTCGAAACAGATATCAATGATGTTGCCGTAACAAGCGGAGAAGCAGATTTCAGCAGATATGTTTCTCTGGGAAATTCCCTGACATCAGGTTACAGAGATAATGCATTGTACAGCGACGGACAAAACGAATCTTATCCGTCAATGATCGCGGCACAAATGCAATTAGCAGGAGGAGGAAGTTTTAAACAACCAATGATGCCGAATAATGTAGGAGGTTTTGTAGGTCTTCCGGGATTTCCGGGAAAACTGACTCTGCAAGTTGTCAATGGAAGTTTAGCGCCGGTTGCAAGTGATCCGGCTGCTGCTTTGGATAATATTTCTTCCGGCGGACCTTATCAGAATTTAGGAGTTCCGGGAGCAAAATCTTTTCATTTAATGGCAGCAGGTTACGGAAATCCTGCCGGATTATCAGCAGGTCTTGCCAATCCTTATTATGTAAGATTTGCGAGCAGTGCAACTTCTTCCGTTTTGGGTGATGCGCTTGCGCAATCTCCTACATTTTTCTCTTTATGGATCGGGAATAACGATGTTCTTTCTTATGCAACCAGCGGCGGAACAGGAACATATCAAAAAGGGAATACGAATCCGGCAACCTACGGTTCTAATGATATTACTGATCCGGGCGTTTATGCAAACGTAATCAACGGTTATGTAACAGCACTTACTGCGAACGGAGCAAAAGGAGTAATCGCCAACATTCCGAATGTTACCTCAATTCCTTTCTTTACAAGAGTGCCTTACAACGCAATTCCGTTATCAGCCGCAAAAGCGCAGGCTTTGAATACAGGTCTTTATCAGCCGCTGAAAGCTGCATTGACGTATTTAGGTGCAGGTGAAAGAATTAATCCCGTGAAAGAAGGAAATAATCCGGTGTTAATTGTTGACCGCGAACTGACTAATCTATCCGCACAACTGACAGCCGTTTTGACAGCATCGGGAGTTCCGGCTGCACAAGCTGCTTATATCGGTACTGCTTTCGGACAGGCAAGACAAGCAACATCTGACGAATTAATTCTTCTTACAGCTTCCGGTGTTTTAGGAATTGATGCACAAACAGGGCAGCCTGCTACAGAAACATCCACATTTATTTACGGTGCTTCTTATCCGATAGGAGATCATCTTTCTTTGACAAAAAATGAATTAGCAAACATCAGCGAAGCTGTTACAGCATATAATACTACAATTAAGAACATTGCCGATGCTAAAGGACTGGCTTTCGTAGATGCAAATGCTAAAATGGTGGAATTGTCTTCCGCTTCCGGAATCCAATGGGACGGAGTGAAATATACTGCAACTTTCGTAACGGGCGGTGCTTTTTCTCTTGACGGTGTTCACCTTACAGGAAGAGGATATGCAATTGTAGCCAACGAATTTATCAAAGCGATTAACGAAAAGTATAAATCTACACTTCCTTTGGTAAATCCGAACAAATATTCAGGAGTGAAATTTCCTTAAACTTTTTTAATGGGAAAAAATAATTTTAAAAACCACTTGACTTTTTCAGGTGGTTTTATTTTTTTTAAATTTGCACAATCTAATAAAAAATAAAAATGGCTGACCAGGCAACCTATCTTTTTTCTACCCGTACAAGCAAAGTGCTCGCAGAAAAAATCGCAAAACATTATGGACAGGAATTAGGAAAAATCAATTTTCAGGAATTCAGCGACGGGGAATTTGAACCGGTTTTAGACCAATCCGTAAGAGGTGGTCGTGTTTTTCTGATCGCATCCACATTTCCTCCGGCAGACAATCTTCTCGAACTTCTCCTGATGATTGATGCTGCAAAAAGAGCTTCCGCAAAAAACATCACCGTTGTTATTCCCTATTTCGGACTGGCAAGACAGGACAGAAAAGATAAGCCGAGAGCGCCGATCGGAGCGAAACTCGTTGCCAATCTTCTGACTGCAGCCGGAGCTACAAGAATTATGACAATGGATCTTCACGCAGACCAGATTCAGGGATTCTTTGAAATTCCGGTAGATCATTTGTACGCTTCCACGATATTTATCGATTATATTACCTCTTTAAGTCTTGATAATCTCACGATTGCTTCTCCGGATATGGGAGGTGCAAAAAGAGCGAAAAATTACGCCGGACATTTGGGTGCTGATGTGGTAATTGCTTATAAAGAGCGCAAAAAAGCCAATGTGGTGGAAGAAATGTTCCTCATCGGTGATGTTCAGGACAAAAATGTAATTCTTATTGATGATATGATCGATACTGCCGGAACACTTTGCAAAGCTGCCGAAATTTTAATGAAAAGTGGTGCAAAGAGCGTAAGAGCAATGGCAACTCACGGCGTACTTTCCGGAAAAGCATACGAAAATATTCAAAATTCCGAGCTTCTGGAAGTCATCGTTACCGATACCATTCCGGTAAAAGAAGAGCTTTCTTCAAAAATAAAGGTACTTTCCTGCGCCGGATTATTTGCCGATGTGATGAAAAGTGTGCACGAACACAAATCCATCAGCGATAAGTTTATTATTTAAAAAAATAATTTATATCTTTGCACACCAAAAATTTTAAACCAATTATTTAAATTTTTATAAATGAAATCTATTACAATTCAAGGTACAAAAAGAGAAAGCGTGGGCAAAAAGTCTACTAAAGCTTTACGTGATGCTGAATTAGTTCCTTGTGTTGTTTACGGAGGATCAGAACCTTTGAACTTCTCTACAGAAGAGAAATCTTTCAAAAATCTGGTTTATACTCCTGAAGCACACACGGTATCTATTGAGGTTGACGCACAAACAATTCCTGCCGTACTTCAGGACATCCAGTTTCATCCGCTTACAGACAGAATTCTTCACGCTGACTTCTACCGTTTAGCTGATGATAAGCCTGTAATTATGGAAGTTCCTGTAAAAATTACAGGACGTGCAAAAGGTGTAGTTGCCGGTGGTGTACTTCGCCAGTCTTACAGAAAACTGAAAGTGAAAGCAATTCCTGCCAATCTTCCGGATGAAATCGTAGTGGATGTAACTTCGCTTAAAATAGGAAACAAGCTGTATGTAGAGGCTATTAAGACAGACAAATATACTTTTATGCATCCTGACAATGCAGTAATCGTTGCTGTGAAGATGTCAAGAACCGCAATGAAAGGTGCTGCCGCCGCAATGGATGAGGAAGATGAAGAACTGGCTGAAGAAGTAAAAGACCAGTCTCCGCTTGTTCCGACAACTGAAGAAAAATCTTTCGAATAAATAAAATTCCAAGAAGGATTACATAAAAACCACCGAATTTTTCGGTGGTTTACTTTTTACAATCCGTACACAATTCCAAAATTCGGAACGAAACCGCTTCCGAAAACCGATTTCTCTTTATCATACAAAACATTGTACATCGCTCCTATCTGGATATAAAGATGATTTCCCACATTCTGCAAATATCCCGCTCCAAGATATAAAGCCGCTTCATCACCGGAATATTTCACATTATAATATTTATCCTTTTGGGTAAAGAAATATTCCTGAAACATCCCTCCGATAAAGAAATTCCGGGAAATATAATAATTGGCAAAAGGACCTACACTCAGCATTGTGGAAGAATAATATTTGGAATTTCCCCAACTGAAACCTCCTGCCAAACCAACTTCAAAATCATCCGAAACCAAATATCCGACACGCGGAGAAACGCCGATCGTAGTTCCCGTTGCGCTGCTTCCTCCGGAAAATCCCAAAGACGCTCCTCCTCCGAAAGTCCATCTGGAAGAAGATGATTGCACTCCCGTTGAAACCTGAGCATTCGCAACAGTGAAAAAAAGAACTGATGCTGTAAAAATCAATTTTTTCATACGCTATGTTTTTGTGAAAAGATAAATTTATGAAAAATACCGGAATTATTATCTTTCGAATCCCTTTTTTGTATTTGATCATCTCTCAATGTTTTATTTTTACTATTTTTGAAAAAATCCAACTCTTATGAAGACTCAAAATATCGCCGCCTTGTTGCTGGCATTTTCCGCAATTACTTATTCGCAGGCTCAAATGAAATATCCTGAAACCAAAAAAATCGATCATACCGATGAATATTTCGGGACGAAAGTTTCCGATCCTTACCGCTGGCTGGAAGACGACAAAGCCGAAGATACCAAAGAATGGGTGCAACGTGAAGTAAAATTCACCACGGATTATCTTTCAAAAATTCCGTTCCGGGAAAAAATCAGAAATCAACTAAGAGATATCTGGAATTATGAAAAAATCGGTGCTCCTTTTAACGAAGGAAATTATACTTATTATTACAAGAATAACGGATTGCAGGCGCAATTTGTAATTTACCGGAAAGACAAAACAGGAAAAGAAGAAATTTTCCTCGATCCGAATAAATTTTCAGAAAAGGGAACAACTTCACTTTCCAATCTTTCTTTCAATAAAAAAGGAAATCTTGCCGCATATTCCATTTCCGAAGGCGGAAGCGACTGGAACAAGATCATCATCATCGATGCCGTTTCAAAAAAGCAGATTGACGAAACTTTAAACGATGTAAAGTTCTCCGGAATTTCCTGGCTGGGAGACAGAGGTTTCTTTTATTCGAGCTACGACAAGCCGACAGGAAGCCAGCTTTCCGCAAAAACCGATACGCATAAAGTGTATTTCCATAAACTGGGAACGAAGCAGTCGGAAGATCAATTAATTATCGGCGGCGAAAATTTCAAAAGAAGATATATGGGAGCCGGAGTTTCCGAAGATGAACGATTCGTAATTCTTTCCGCTTCCGAAGCAACTTCCGGAAACGAGCTTTACATCAAAGATTTAAAAAACAACACTGATTTTATTCCTGTACAAACCGGATACGATTACAACACCAGTGTTGTGGACACAAAAGGAAATTTCATTTACATCATTACCGATAAGAATGCTCCGAATATGAAGCTCCAGAAATTCGATATCAAAAATCCGGATGTATGGATTGATGTAATTCCGGAAACTGAAAATGTTCTGGATATTTCCACAGGTGGCGGTTATATTTTCGCCAAATATCTGAAAGACGCTTTGTCTTTTGTGAAGCAATACGATTACGACGGAAAGCTGATCCGTACCATTCAGCTTCCCGGAAACGGTACAGCAAGCGGTTTTGGCGGAAAAGCGAAAGAAAAGGATCTGTATTATTCTTTCACCAATTATATTACGCCGGGAACGATCTATAAATTCAATGCGGACTCCGGAAAATCGGAAGTTTACCAGAAACCGAAAGTAAAATTCAATCCTGATGATTATGTTTCCGAACAGGTTTTTTACACTTCAAAAGACGGAACCAGAATCCCGATGATGATCAGCTACAAAAAAGGAACAAAACTCGACGGTAAAAATCCGACCATTCTGTATTCTTACGGCGGATTCAACATCAGCTTGCAGCCTGCTTTCTCTGTTGTAAACGCGATCTGGATGGAAAACGGCGGAATCTACGCAGTTCCGAATATTCGCGGAGGCGGAGAATACGGAAAAGAATGGCACGATGCAGGGACAAAACTGCGGAAGAAAAATGTTTTTGAAGATTTCATTGCGGCAGGAGAATATCTTCAAAGCAAAGGCTACACTTCCAAAGAATATATGGCGCTTTCGGGAAGATCGAACGGCGGACTTCTGGTCGGAGCAACGATGACAATGCGTCCGGATCTGGCAAAAGTCGCTTTTCCGGGAGTTGGTGTTCTGGATATGCTGAGATACAATAAATTTACAGCAGGAGCAGGCTGGAGCTACGATTACGGAACTGCCGAAGACAGCAAAGAAATGTTTGAATATTTGAAATCCTATTCGCCTGTTCATAATGTGAAATCCGGAACGTGCTATCCATCAACAATGGTGATCACGAGTGATCACGACGATCGCGTAGTTCCGGCACATTCATTCAAATTCGGAGCGGAATTACAGGCAAAACAATCTTGTAAAAATCCGGTTTTAATAAGAATTGAAACCAATGCAGGACACGGAGCCGGAAGAAGCACCGAACAGGTAATCGGTGAAAATGCGGATTTGCTGAGCTTTGCATTGTTTGAAATGGGATTGCAACCGAAATAAAACAGAAGTTAAGGATGATAATGACGGTGATTTCACTGTTTTTTAAGTAGTATTTTAAGGGTGTTTTCACCCTTTTTTCGTGAAAATGTTTTTCACATTGCCGGAATTCTGTACTTTTAAAATAAAAAAATGCTCGTCAAAGTTTTTGGAAGCGCCATTCACGGAGTTTCCGCACAAACCATTACGATAGAAGTGAATATTGACACAGGTGTAGGTTATCATCTGGTCGGACTTCCCGATAATGCCATTAAAGAAAGCAGCCACCGGATTTCCGCCGCACTGAAAAACGTTGGTTACAAACTTCCGGGAAAAAGAATTACCGTGAATCTCGCTCCTGCCGATCTCCGGAAAGAAGGCTCTTCTTACGATCTTTCCATTGCTTTGGGAATTCTCGCCGCTTCCGATCAGATTATTGCGGAAAATATCGGCGATTATATTATTATGGGAGAATTATCTCTCGATGGCGGATTGCAGCCGATAAAAGGTGTTCTTCCGATTGCTATCAAAGCCAGAGAAGAAGGTTTCAAAGGGATTATTCTTCCGAAGCAGAATACAAGGGAAGCAGCTATTGTAAACGATCTGGATGTTTTTGGGATTGAAAATATTCAGGAAGTGATACAATTTTTCAATGAAGGAATTCCGCTGGAAAAAACGGTAATTGATACCAGAAAGGAATTTCAGGATAAAATTGATATTTTTCCTTTCGATTTTTCCGAAGTGAAAGGACAGGAAACCGCAAAACGCGCAATGGAAGTTGCAGCAGCAGGCGGACACAACATCATCCTGATCGGTCCTCCCGGAAGCGGAAAAACAATGCTCGCAAAACGGATTCCGAGCATTCTTCCGCCGCTTACGCTGAAAGAAGCCTTGGAAACCACAAAAATCCATTCCGTTGCAGGAAAGATCGGAGCAGAAACTTCGCTGATGACGGTTCGTCCGTTCCGGAGTCCGCATCACACGATCTCGGATGTTGCGCTTGTTGGCGGCGGAAGCTATCCGCAGCCCGGTGAAATTTCGCTCGCTCATAACGGCGTTTTGTTTCTGGACGAAATGCCCGAATTCAAAAGAACCGTTCTGGAAGTAATGCGCCAACCTCTTGAAGATCGTGAAGTTACGATTTCCAGAGCGAAATTTACGGTGAATTATCCTGCGAGTTTTATGCTCGTGGCAAGTATGAATCCTTCACCAAGCGGATATTTTCCTGATGATCCCAATAATACCTCATCCTCTTTTGAAATGCAGCGGTATATGAACCGGCTTTCCGGACCGCTTTTAGACAGGATCGATATTCATATTGAAGTTCCGAAAGTGGAATTTGAACAGCTTGCCGATAAACGCAAAGGCGAAAAAAGTGTGGAAATCCGCAGCCGTGTTCTGAATGCCCGAAAAATCCAAACCGAAAGATTCTCCGGAAACGATATCAGTTATAATGCGCAAATGGGACCGAGAGAAATAGAAAAATTCTGTTCTCTGGACGAAACCTCCCTGAATTTAATCCGAAACGCAATGGAAAAGCTGAATCTTTCTGCCAGAGCTTACGATCGTATTTTGAAAGTTGCCAGAACTATTTCCGATCTTGATGATTCTGAAAACATCCGGTCTTCTCACATCGCGGAAGCAATCCAGTACAGAAGTCTTGACCGGGAATTCTGGAATGTTTGATCTTTTTATATTTCTCACAGATATTTGTTGATCTGCACAGATTATAATGAGTTGCGCTAATATTGTTTAACAAAGCATCCGACTGCCGATCTCGCTATAGTGAATCTTTTGATAGGATTTTTCTGAGATTCCTTTATGTCTCTGTATTCTAAAATACATCAAATATTGTATTTTGCTAAATAAGTTTTTTAGGATTTAAAGCTCAGAAGGATCAAATATTTAAAATCATATAAAACTTTTAATTAATATCTTTGCAAAAAATAAAAATACTATGAAGAAAATTCTGTTTTTAAGTAGTCTTGTTTTGGGAATTTTGATTTCCGCACAGGAAGAACCGGCGGTAGATTCTACAAAAGCGTGGGCTGTGACCGGGCAAAACACTTTAATGCTGAATCAGGCAGCTTTCTCGAACTGGGTTGGCGGTGGTGCCAATAATGTCGGCTGGATTGCCGGAGTGAATTATAATTTCACTTACGAAAAAGACAAAGATCTTTGGGAAAATATCGTTGTTCTTGGGTACGGACAGAACAATACACAAGGAACGGGAACGCGCAAAACGCAGGATGTAATCAACCTTTCCACCAATTACGGAAGAAATATCGGGAAAAACTGGTATGCTTCTGTCGGAGCAAGTTTGCTTACACAATTCGCACCGGGTTACGACGACGGAAATAATCCCGATGCTGCAAAATTATCCAATTTTATGGCACCGGGTTATGTGAATCTCGGAGCTGGTTTTACATATAAACCGAATGATAATTTTACAATGACGCTGCGTCCTGCCAATGCAAGATGGACTTTCGTTATGGATAAAGAGTTGCAGAAAGCCGGAAATTACGGGCTGAAAAACGACGGAGATTCCTCGCTTTTCCAGTTCGGTTTTCTGGGAACAGCGCAGTATAAGCTACAGATTATGGAAAATATTTCTTTGGTAAATACCGCTTCCGTATTCTCCAATTATCTGGATCATCCGGAAAGATTAGTGCTTTCTTACGGTGGCGTTCTGAATATGAAGATCAACAAATATATTTCTTCCGTAATTACACTGGATCTTTTGTATGACCACAACCAGATCTGGAAAACTCAGGTGAAGGAAACGTTGGGAGTAGGCTTTGCCTATAACATTGATAACGGTAAAAAAAGGTCTGAAAATACATCGAACCAAAGCTGGAAATAATTTTTATAAATATCAGAGACAAATATCATCAGCCTCTTTTGAGGCTGATTTTTTATTTCCTGCATTTTGATAAAAAGAAAATTTCTTAACTTTCCGCTGATGAAAAGGATATTTTTCTTTCTTTTATTTTTGAGAACAGCTTTGGTATTTTCCTAATAAACCGATGCTGCATAAAATCTTCGGAAAAAGACCGATGAAAGTTATAAATTAATAATTCTCCACAATTTCCTTTACCATAAGATTCACTAATTTCGGATGTCCGTTTTGGTCGGTTTCTATGTTCTCATCGCTTCCAGTTCTTACGATTACTATATTTTTTTCGGGAACGATTACGATATATTGTCCTAAAATTCCCCAGAAATAGAAATACGGATATTGATATTTGTAATTCGTCCAGATTCCGTAGCCGTAATTTCCGCCCGATTCGGGAGTCGGTGTAATCATTTTTTTGATATAATCTTTGTTGATGATTTGCAGCGAATCCACTTTTCCTTCATTCAGCATCAGCAGTCCTAGTTTTGCAAAATCCCGGGAATCGGAGTGAATACAGCAGAATGTTTTTTCAACACCGTATTCATCAGTGCTCCAATAGGCGTTTTGTTCCATTCCGAGCGGATTCCATAATTTTTTGGAAGCGTAGGAAGCGAGTGGCATTTGTACCGCTTTCCGGATTGCAAAACCTAATAATTGAGTCGCACCGCTCTGATATTCAAATTTTTTTCCGGGCATTTCTTTTACTTTCCTGTCCAGAACCGCGTCTGCAAGGCTGTTTCCGTAATACGCTTTTGCATTCGGGGAAAACGGATTTTCGTAATGCTCGTTCCAGTCCAGTCCGGCTTCCATTGTTACGAGGTTTTTCAATGTCAAATATTTTCCAAATTCAGAATCCGAATATTCGGGATAGAAATCCGAGAAATGCTGGTTTTCATCTTTTATTCTTTCATCGGAAATCGCAGCACCGAGAAGCAGCGCCGTTACGGTTTTAGCAGCAGAAAAAGAGTTGGTTTTGGAAGAAGCGTTATAGCCGTCCCAATATTCTTCGTGAAGAAGTTTCCCATTTTTTATCACAAGGAAAGAAACGGTTTGCGCTTTCTTTAGATCTTCAACTAAATTTTTCGGTAATGGTTTTTTGTTGTAAAGAGAATCTTTGATCCAAGGTTTTGGATTTTCAGCAAGAATAGGATGTTTCGGGAACAGTTCTCCGTCATCAATCGTTGCAGAAGTTTCGCCGCGAAGATAGGTTTTGGCAGCTCCTTTAAAAAGATAATCGTAACCCAAAGCATAAGCAAGGGCGATGATGACTGCCAGAATGATTCCTGTATATTTTAAAAACTTTTTCATTATGCAAATCTATGAATGTTAATTTAATCAAAATAAATTAAATAAAACGTAAATTTGCCTTTTTTGAAATTAAAGCACAAATGATTCAAAAACTGTTTTTATTCTCTTTCTGTTTTGTTTTTTATTCCGCTTTCGGGCAATATAAACCTGTTGATACTGCGGATTTCGCACAAAGGAAAGCTTTTCTGGAAAGCTATAAAACCGAAAACGAACTTTTCGTAAAGAATCTCAAAAGCAGATATTCCGGAAAGACAAGCACGGAACTGGGAAAATTCTACACCGAAATTTATAAAGATTTTGAAAAGGAAGTAAAAAACAAGGATTATCTTTTTAATTCTCCTTTTGATGTACAGTTGAATTCCATTCTTACCAAAATCCGAGATGCCAATCCGGAAATTTCAGGAAAGCTGAAAGTACTGGTTTCCAAAGACAATACGCCGAATGCTTTCTGTCTGGCAGACGGAACTTTCATTATCAATATGGGAATTTTCAACTGGATGGATAATGAAGATCAGATTGCAAGTGTTCTCTGCCACGAAATTGCCCACAAAATGGAAGAACATTCCCTGAAACAGGTGCTTTCTTTCATTGACGATAACGAAAAGGACAAGGAAGCGGTGAAAGGAATTAAAACGCTTACCGTAAACAAAACCGACAAAGCCTTTGACATTCTGAAAAACAAACTGTACAAAAAACAGGACGAAAAACGGAAAACAGAGATTCAGGCGGATTCTCTGGGATATGTTATTTTCCGGAACTCGGGATTCAGGAAAGAAGAATTCAAAAATGCGCTGAAAAATCTTGCGGATTTCGATTCCATTTCTCCGCGCGAAATCAAGCTTGAAACGTATCATAAAATCTACAATCTGCCGGAACAGCCCTTTAATGAAAAGTGGATGAAAAAAGAAGATTTTTCTATCTATAATTACGATTTGTATAAAGATAAGCTGAACAAAGATTCCCTTTCCACACATCCTGAAATGGAAAAAAGAATTCTGCGGCTCACGCAGGAATTTCCGGAACTTCTGAAAGACGAATCGGCAACGGAACCGGATGAAAATTTTAAAAAATTAAGAAATACCGCTAAAATGGAAATTCTCCCGAATTTCTACCATTCCGAAGATTTCGGGGTGGGAATTTATGTGGCGATGCAGATGATTCAGGACGAATTTCAGGAGGAATATGTGAAAAAATGGCTCGGAACATTTTTCGGGAAAATTTATGAAGCCAGAAAAAATTACAATCTCAACCGCTATCTCGACAGAGTGGAGCCGAAAGAACAAAGCGAAAGTTATCAGCAGTTTCTCAACTTTATGTGGAATCTGCGGCTGGAAGAAATTAAAAATATCGCAGATTATTATCAGAAATAAAAGCATTAAAAAAAAACGTCATCGCAATTTGCAATGACGTTTTTAATTTTCGTGATGTTAAAAATTCTTAGTAATTCAGCCGTTCCAGACGGATTTTATTGAATTTATCCTTCTCGTTGAATTCCCTTAAAAGGATATAGCCTTCTTTTCCGACATACGGATACACCGAATATTTGTCCTTTTCGGAAATCTGCACTTCTTCCTGCTTGAAATTCCCGTCAATCAAAGTATTGATGAAGAGCTTCCAGTTCTTATCTTTCGTGGTTTCGTCTTTCTGCAAATCGCGGTAAAAGAACACCACGTCTTTCCCGTCGTTCAGATATTGCGAAAAAAGGTAATCGTTATTGTCCCATTTCGTTTTTTCTTTTTCAAACACTTTTACGTCTTTCAGCTTGAAATTTTTATCGGTAAAAGCATAATACAAATCTTTCGTTTTCGGCGCGTTGTATTCTCCCTGCGGTTTATATTTTTCCATTACAATTCCTATGCTTCCGTCTTCCAGAAAGAAAAAATCTTTGGTGCGAAGCTCGTATCCGTCGGTAAAGGTATCGTTGTATCCGAGTTTCGGCAGGAATTTTTTGAAATCATCGGAATAGGTCAGGAATTGCGCATCAACATCAAAAGTTTTCTTGTCGATCATCATTCTTGCAAAACCGTTGAATTTATTAGAAGCATAATTCCGCCCTACGATTACGATTTTATCATCAAAAGTTTTATCGTTATCGATGCTGCTTCCGTAGCTGTAATAGCTTGTAATGCGTTCCATTGTCTGTGGAGAAAATTTATCGATAAGCTTATTGTGGATTTCTTTTCCGGTCTGCATATCGATGACCACAAGATAAAATGTTTTATCCGATTTGTTGTTTTTCTGAAGAATCAGGTAAATATTTTTTTCATCTTTTTCTACGATTCTGATCTCTTCGCTTATTTTTTTGTCGCCGCTCGTATTGTATTTGTATCTCCAGATTTCTTTTTGGTTTGCATCAAATTTGATAAGGCTGTTGTTGTTGATGTACGTTCCGTAATCATTGAATTCGATGGCGAGAAAGCCGCCTTCTTTAATTTCGTAAACCGCAGAACGGTAATTGTAGCCTTTTTCTTTTTTTTCGGTTTTGTCTTCTTTTCGTTCTTCTTTCCAGTTTTTCGGCTGGGCAATTTCGTTGAATACTCCGCTCTGATAATCGTAGTAAATTTTGGTTTTCGGAATATTGGCAGCAAGGTCTACCTCAACGGATCTCGGAGTGAAATAATCTTTCGTTCTGATCAGGGAATAATCAACGGAAGCAGGCGAAAGAATCATCTTTTTCCTGAAATCGATATATCCGAAATAATTTCCGGCAGTGATATCACCCTCGAATTCTTTGTTGGCAACAGGATTCAGGTTTTTATCCAGAATTACGTATTCGAATTTTTTCGTTTTGTCGCCGGATTTTCCGTAGCTATAAATGGAAACGTAGCCGTAAAGATTATCGTTTTCGTCAAACAAAGCGTTGAATCCGATGAAATCTCCTTTTGCAAGGGAAAATAAATCCTGAGTCTGGGAAAAAGCAAAAATGCTGAAAAACAGAAATGTAATTAATTGAATTTTCTTCATCATAAAATTTTTAAAAAGCGGAATATACGCTATTTTCAGAATATTTCACAAATGATATTTCACATACACAAAACTTCTGGAAAATTTCCGGAAGTTTTGTGTATTAATTGTAAAATTCTGTTATTTATTGTATTCAAAAATATCTGTGGAAGTAGATTCCTGTGGAGTTCCGGCGTAAAGTTTTGCTGTGGTTTTCGTCGGGAATTGATCTGCATTGTATTCGTGAGAATAAATATTTACATTATTGGAAACAGGTGATGTGGTACTCCATTCTTCTTTTGTAACATTATTAGCAGAACCGCCGAAAGCATAAATAATATTTACTTTGTTGTATCCTTTTATATTTTTATACGGATTATTGTTTCCATCATAGGTGAAAGTATGTGTCCCAACATTGCTTTCCCCGTCAACTTTTACTGTTTTTTTTGTAAGATTGTTATTGGTTAATTCTACTTCCCAAGTAGTGTTTTCTCTTTTGAACAGAAAATGATTTTTATCTGACCAGGTAAGTGTGGAAATTTCATTTACATTTCCGGGAGCGGTCATCACGATTTTAATCAACTGACCGTTAGTATTGTAAGTGTAATTCCAAGTTCTTGCTAAAGTTCCGCTGATGTATTCTTCGGTTTTTACAATATCATCACCGTCGTAAGTATAGATTTCTTTATCGTTATCAGTTATGATTTCTTTCAGTTTATCATTATCGTAATGGAAAATAGAAACTTCATTTGCATAAGTAATCTTCACCGGTAAAATCGGAGTTTTATCTGTTTCTTCGGGAGTTTTCTGTGGTTCTATTTCTCGGACACAAGATGTAACGGCACTAAAGGAAATTGCGATTAGGAAAATATTGATGAGGTTTTTCATAAATTGAATTGATTGTATTTTTTTAAATTAAATTTTTCTAAAGTTTCTCTAAAAGCGTTCTGAAATTCACTTTCTCATCAATAATTCTTCTCAGGTTTTCAATCGGCACTCTTTCCTGCTTCATCGTGTCGCGTTCTCTTAACGTAACGGTAAAGTCATTCAAAGAATCGTGGTCAACCGTGATGCAGAACGGCGTTCCGATAGCGTCTTGTCTTCTGTAACGTTTTCCGATGCTGTCTTTTTCCTCAAAAATAATATTGAAATCGTATTTCAGATCGTTGAATATTTTTTCCGCCATTTCCGGAAGTCCGTCTTTTTTCACGAGTGGAAGAATCGCCGCTTTTACAGGTGCTAATGCAGGAGGAAGCGAAAGAACCATTCTTTCCGAACCGTCTTCCAGAACTTCGTCTTTCAGGCAGTGCGACATCAGAGCCAAAAACATTCTGTCTAAACCGATAGAAGTCTCCACCACGAAAGGTGTATATGTTTCGTTTCTTTCAGGATCGAAATACTGCAATTTTCTTCCGGAGAATTTTTCGTGAGCCGAAAGGTCAAAATTCGTTCTGGAATGAATTCCCTCTAATTCCTTGAATCCGAAAGGAAACTTAAATTCAATGTCAGCGGCTGCATTGGCGTAATGTGCCAATTTTTCGTGGTCGTGGAATTTGTAGTTTTCTTCTCCTAAACCTAATGCCAAATGCCAGTTCAGGCGCTTTTCTTTCCACGCTTCATAGAAATCCAGTTCTGTTCCCGGTGGAACGAAAAACTGCATTTCCATTTGTTCAAATTCACGCATTCTGAAAATAAACTGTCTCGCCACAATCTCATTTCTGAACGCTTTTCCGATTTGGGCAATCCCGAACGGAAGTTTATGTCTTGATGTTTTCTGAACATTCAGAAAGTTCACGAAAATTCCCTGAGCCGTTTCCGGACGAAGATAAATATCCGTCGCGTTTTCTGCGGAAGCACCCAATTTTGTCCCGAACATCAGGTTGAACTGACGCACTTCCGTCCAGTTTTTTGAGCCTGTATCAGGATCGGCGATTTCCAGTTCTTCGATTAACGCTTTTACATCGGCAAGGTCTTCGTTTTCCAGCGATTTCGCCATTCTGGAAAGAATGTTTTTTTGCTTTTCACGATATTCCAAAACCCGCGGATTAGTTGTTTCAAACTGCTCTTTATCAAAACTTTCACCGAATCTTTTTGCTGCTTTTTCGATTTCCTTTTGTGCTTTGTCTTCGAGTTTTGCACAGTAATCTTCAATCAGAACATCGGCACGGAAACGTTTTTTGGAATCTTTATTGTCGATCAGAGGATCATTAAAAGCATCAACGTGTCCTGAAGCTTTCCACGTTGTCGGATGCATCAGAATAGCAGCATCGATTCCCACAATATTTTCGTTGAGCTGCACCATAGATTTCCACCAATACTGCTTGATGTTGTTTTTCAGTTCCGCACCGTTTTGTCCGTAATCGTAAACAGCGGAAAGTCCGTCATAGATTTCACTTGACGGAAAAATAAAACCATACTCTTTAGCGTGGGAAACCACTTTTTTGAAAACATCTTCCTGCTTTGCCATAATTTTCTTGCTTTGATGTGCAAAAGTAAACAATTCCCGTTATAAATTCGTTGAAATACAAAGGTGTTCGGTAAAAAATCATCATTTTTGTATAAAATTAAATCCCAAAGAAAAATGGAACTCGTAACTCTTAAAATATTCAATACGGAACCGGAAGCTCAGATTTTTAAAATTTTTCTGGAAGACAATGGAATTGAGGCATTTGTTTTCGGCTCTGTTCTGGCAAATACGTATAATGTTTTCAATATGACAAGCGGCGGCGTTCATCTGAAAGTAAGAGAAAATGATTTTGAAAAAGCCAAAAACCTTGAAGAAAAATTTTATAACGAAAATTAATCTTTAAACTCATTTTCAATCTTTTCGAGAGATCGTATCACGTCTGAGATCTTCTCCTGCTGATTCCTGATTTTCCGCGGTCTGATATAAAACCATCCGAAAAGAATCCATCCGAATGTGATGAAGTAAGCAAAGATTCCCCAGAAAACAGACATCCTTTCCGCAAATTCATACAGGTAAAGCGCCATTCCGAGCGAAAGAAGAATATAATAAATGCTGGTTCCTTTTGTCTGCATATATAGGTCTTTCTGCTGTAGGATTTTCAGTTGTTTCAGATATTCCTGATTATTTAATGCCGGATTAATTTTATTGATGATTTTAATTTTCTGGAAATTCTGAAAAATATAGAGCATAAGGGCTGAAAGAGCGAATACCATTCCCGATTTTGTCATAAAATGTAAATCGGGGAAACTGTACCAAACCCAGATAATTGTTCCGAAACTTAGCAAAAGACAAAATGTAAGATAAACGGAAGACCATAATTGCTTTTTCCTGAAAGACTGAGCTTTCGATTTAATGGTTTCAATATCCGGAAGGCGGGTTTCCCTCTGTTTCCAGATTTCCTCAAAATTATATTCGGTTTCCATAATGTCTGAATTTTTCGGTTAATTTTTCTTTGATTCTGTGGATTTTTATCCTCACATTTCCTGCGGAGATTCCCAGAATTTCCGCAATTTCGGCTTGTTTCACATTTTCCAGCTCCATTGAGATGATGATTCTTTCCGTTTCCGGCAGTTCCGAAATGCACTGATACAGGAAATCCGTCATTTTTTCGTTTTCGATTTTTTCGTGAAGCGTGTCGTTATCTTTCAGCGAAACCGGAATTTCCGATTTGGGCATTCTTTTTTCCAGATTAATCTGTTTCAGGCAGATGTTGGACGCGATTCTGTACACCCAGGTTCCCACCGATGCTTCCTGCCGGAATTTCGGGAGCTGCTGAAAAACCGCGATAAAGGTTTCCTGAACCAGATCTTTTGCCAGATCATCATCATTCACATAACCTCTGCAGAGGCGGAAAATTGGCTTTCGGAATTTTTCGTAAATGGTTTCAAAATGTAAATCCTGCATCGGATGATTTTAAGTTTAGAGAACAAAAAAAGAAAAATGTTACAAAACTTCCAACTTCCCTCAGAATTAAGTAATTTTGTAAAACTTTTCTCCGATGTACAAAAGCATAATCCGCCCGATACTTTTCAAATTCGACCCCGAAAATGTTCATCATTTTACTTTTTCTTTCCTGAAAAATTTCAGGTTTTTAGCAAAGTTATTTTTACCGAAACCGATTGAGGACAAACGACTCGAAAGAGAAGTTTTTGGACTGAAATTCAAAAATCCCGTAGGATTAGCGGCAGGTTTCGATAAAAATGCAGGACTTTATAATGAACTGGCGGATTTGGGGTTTGGTTTCGTGGAAATCGGGACGGTAACGCCGAAAGCACAAGCCGGAAATCCGAAAAAAAGGCTGTTCAGACTGATTGAAGATGAAGGAATCATCAACAGAATGGGTTTTAATAATGACGGTTTGGAATCTGCAATTGAAAAATTAAAAAAGAATAAAGGGAAAATCATCATCGGAGGAAATATCGGAAAAAACACTGATACTGCTCCCGAAAATTATACGCAGGATTATCTCGAATGTTTTGAAGGTCTGCACTCTTACGTAGATTATTTTGTTCTGAATGTCAGCTGTCCCAATGTTGGAAGCCACGCAAAATTAGAAGATGTGGATTATCTGCGAGAACTGATTACGGAAGTAAAGAAAATAAATGTTTCAAAATCCAATCCGAAACCAATACTGCTGAAAATCGCTCCTGACCTCAACAATCATCAGTTAGATGAAATTATCGAACTTGTTGCTGAAATCAAAATTGACGGACTTATCGCTTCCAATACTTCCGTGAACAGAGAAGGTTTGAAAACTTCAACTAAAATTTTAGATGAAATCGGAAACGGTGGTTTGAGCGGAAAACCAATCCGTGAACGAAGCACGAAAATGATAAAATATCTTTCCGAAAAAAGCAATAAAGCATTTCCGATTATCGGTGTCGGCGGAATCCACTCCGCAAAAGATGCAATGGAGAAACTTGACGCCGGAGCAAGTCTGGTGCAGTTATATACCGGATTTATTTACGAAGGTCCACAATTGATTAATGATATTAATGCCGAACTTCTGAAAAGAGCAAGTCGTATTCCGAGATAATTTTTACCACAAAGTTCACAAGGAATTTACACAAAAAGCACAAGGTTTTTTAGCAAAATAAAATTCTTCGTGAACCTTGTGAGAACTTCGTGCCCTTTGTGGTTAAAAAACTCAAATAAAAAAATTCGCAATCGTATAAATTACCAAACCAACCAAACCGCCAACCAAAGTCCCGTTCACACGAATAAACTGTAAATCTTTCCCCACTTCTAGTTCTAGTTTCCGGCTCAGTTCCTTTCCCTCCCAGTTCCCGACGGTAGAACTGATGAGATTCCCGAACTGATGCGTGTTTTTCAGAATATATTTGTAAGCCGTTACCCGAATCCAATGGTCGATTTTGTATTGCAGCTGTTCATCGTTTTGAAGGTTGTGGGAAAGTTCGTCGAGATTTTTTCTGATATAATCTTTCACCGGAGAATCTTCTTTTGACAGTTCTTCCGTAATGATTTTTTTAATGGAATCCCAAATATCGGAAGCATAAGAATTTAGTTTTTCTTCGTGCAAAAAATTATTTTTAAGGTTCTGAAAATCCTCTTTCCAGCGGTTTTCGGTTTTCAGTTCGGAAGCGAAAAGCTCCAGTTTCTGCGTAATTTCGCTTCTCAAAGAATGGTTTTCGTCCCGTTCCACTTCCTCAAAATAATTTGACAGCCCTTTCGTGATTTTATCCGCAATCGCATCATCAACAAACTTCGGAATCAGGGTAAAACTTTCTTTTTTCACGCGTTCGCGAACCATTTCGTGATTTTGGAGAACGTATTCTTTGATTTGTTTGGAGAGGTTCGTAATCAGTTTTTGGTGTTCGTTTTTTTCCACCACATATTCCAATCCGCTTCCCACAATTTGGCTGATATTCAGTTCGGAAGTCATTTCTCCGGCTTTTCTGGAAATAAATCTCACCACGCTTTCATCATCTAATTTCCGAAGAATATTCAGTACGATTTCCGAAGTTTCATTAATCAAAAGCTCCTGATTTTTGTTTTTGGAAAGCCATTCTCCAACAAAAACCGAAACTTTTAGTTTTAAAATATACGGACGGATATTCTGAGGCGAAAGAAAATTTTCCACCACGAAATTCCCCAGATTATCCCCAATTCTTTCTTTAGAATTCTGAATCAGGTTCGTATGCGGAATTTTCAAACCTAAAGGATAATGGAATAGTGCCGTTACCGCAAACCAATCCGCCAAAGCTCCGACCATTGCCGCTTCGGAAAATGCGCGGACATAGCCAATCCAATGCGAATCATTGGTTTTCTGTATTATGGTTGTGATGATAAAAATTACCACCATCAGAACAAAAAGTCCCGTAGCAAAGGCTTTGTATTTCCGGAGCTGTTTTTTCTTTTCGAGGTCGTTCATTATTTCAAAATTAGTAAATTTGAAGATGAAATTTCTAATGCTGATATGTACTTTTTTCTTTTTGCAAAGTTGTTCGCAAACGCAAAAACCTGTAGATACAGCAAATACAAAATCTTACAAAATGGAAAATCCTACAACAAAAAACAATCCATACTATTCCCGAAGTGACAAAACCAAACTGAATGTTCCCGATTCCGAATGGAAAAAAATTCTTCCGCCCGATTTGTATGCTGTTGCAAGAGAAGCCAATACGGAATATCCGTTTACCGGAAAATATAACGATTTCGACCAGTTGGGAGAATATTACTGTGCGGTCTGCGGAAATCATCTTTTCAGAAGTGACGCGAAATTTTCATCAACCTGCGGCTGGCCGAGTTTTTTTGAAGCCGACAAAGACGGTGTTGCTTACAAAAGAGATTCTTCACACGGAATGGAACGCATCGAAGTAATCTGCAAACGCTGTGATTCACATTTGGGACACGTTTTCAATGACGGACCGCCACCAACCGGAACAAGATTTTGTATGAATTCTGTGAGTCTGGATTTTGAACCGGATAAAAAGTAGAGAAAAATTATTGAGGATTATTCTCTGAAGCAGACTGCATTTTCTTCTGTTCTTCCGCTTTTTTCTGCTCTTTTTCCAGCGCTTCTTTTGCTGCTTTTTCCAGACGGTCTTTTTCTTCTTTCTGCCTGCGTTCTTCTTCCTGTTTCAGCAGAACCCGCTTTACGGAATCACGGTATTTTTGGGAAGACATCCGAATTCTTTCGGCAACATTTACAGAAATCGCACCGGATGAAAAAGAATCAATCGCGATAGTATCATACGGTTTTTCCACATAAACATCATCGGTATTGCTGATATTTTTGTTTTTTTTCGAACAGCCGATCAGCATTATCATCACAACCGGAAAAATCCATCCAATAATTTTCATCTCACAAAATCTTTTTTAGACATTCACCCAAAACCTTGCAACCTGCATCTTGCACTTGGAATCTACTGAATCCTGAATTTATTATTCCTCCATTTTCTCGCCAGGAAAAATCCGATAATCGCGCCGCCGATATGAGCAAGATGTGCAATTCCGCTCATATTTCCGCTGAATTGCAGATACAATGAGATCACGATGATGATCGGTAAAAGATATTTCGCTTTTATCGGAAACGGAATGAACATAAACATCAGCTTTGCATCCGGAAACATTGTGGAAAACGCTGCCACAACTCCGAAAATCGCACCGGAAGCTCCCAGCATAGGCGATTGTAATGCCGAGAATAAATTTTGTGCCATTTCTCGTGTTTCAGGAGTTTTCCCCGGATTCATCACATCTCCGTGATAATTTAATGCAGATTTCCGGAAAATTTCCGCCACGTTGATTCCTTCCGAAGTTAAAGCACTCGTCAGTTGATGAATCTCATAGAAATTCCACACATTGAACAAAACGAAAGCGCCCAATCCGCTCGCAAAATACAGAATCGCGAATTTTTTTGAACCCAGAACCTGTTCCAAAACCGGTCCGAAACTCCACAAAGTCAGCATATTGAAAAGAATGTGCATCACCCCGATTCCCGAAGAATCGTTAAAAGGAGCGTGCATAAACATATGCGTAACAATCTGCCACGAACGGAAATTCGGGGAAAACGGATAAAATGCGGGAAGCATTGCATAGAAATAATCCGTATTTACCAGATTGGTGATCAGATAAACAACAGCGCAAAGAATAATGATATTTTTGGTAACGGGGGTAAGTTTCGGAAACATTTTTTAAAATTTATTTTTAAGTTCATCAAGAGGGATTTCGTAAAAGCAGCGCTTTCCGTCCGGAAGAAATTCCGGAAATCCAAGTTTTGTAAAATCGCGGATTACCTGCTCAGCATCGGCTTTGTAAATAAAATCGAAGCGGGATTTGCCCTGCATTTTATTCCACTGATGGTGGTAAAACTGCAAAAACTCTTCTTCGGTTTTGTATTCCAGGATTTCAAAAAGATTTTCCAGGAATTTCATCACTTTGGTTTCTTTCAGACCTTCCGGAACGGCTTCTATTCTCAGAACATTTTCGTGAGCAACCGTCATTTCGAAACCAAGAGAGGGAAGATATTTTTTAATTGAGCGGTATTTATTTTTTTCGATTTCGTTCATATGATATTCTAGCGAAAAAAGCAGAGGATGGCTTTTCGTGCTTTTCTTCGGAGCCGAATTATTTTCGGAAACGATAAGGCGGTGCATTCTTCCCAGATCGAGCATCAGCGTTTTGCTGTCTTTGTTGAAAATCCAGTATCCGTTCGGAAGCCGCATCAGATCTTCATCGAAATCTTCGTCTTCAAAAAGATTGATTTTGGACGGAGCTGCGGAAATATTCTGGTGATACATTTCCGCAAGATTTTGTATTTCGGCGGCTTTTGCTTTCGGTTCGTCAAGGAAAGGATTAAAATCTTTGTCCACCGAAATTTCCGGCATTTTCACATTCTGAGCGGATGGTGAAAGTTTTGATTTCTGTAAAAAGCTGTCCATTGCAGGATCTCTGCTGAAATCCAGACTCGGAGCGATATTATAAATTCCCAGAGATTTTTTGACATTGGAACGAAGCAGCGCGAAAATTAGGTGTTCGTCTTCAAATTTCACTTCGGTTTTTTGCGGATGAATATTCACGTCGATCTTTTCGGGATCGATTTCCAGAAAAAGAAAAAACGACGGAAGATATCCCGGAAGCAGAAGTCCTTCAAACGCTTCCTGAACCGCTTTGTTGAGATACGCGCTTTTGAAAAATCTTCCGTTTACGAAAAGAAACTGTTCGCCGCGAACTTTCTTTGCAGATTCCGGTTTTCCGATATATCCGGAAACTTTTATCCATTCCAGATCTTCTTTGAGCGGAATCAGATGCGGCTGTAATTTTCTCCCGAAAATTTCGATAATTCTTTGCAGCTGACTGCCTTTCCGAAGCCGGAAAACAGGCTCATCGTTATGAAAAAGGTCGAACTCGGTTTGTTCGTGCGCCAAAGCCACTCTCTGGAATTCATCAATAATATGACGGAATTCCACATTGTTGTTTTTCAGGAATTTTCGTCTTGCCGGAACATTATAAAACAGGTTTTTCACGAGAAAATTAGAACCTTCGGAAGTTTGCACCGGTTCCTGAAACTGCAGATTTCCTCCTTCGATATAAATATTCGTTCCGGTTTGGGCATCCTTTTTTTTGGTGCGGAGCTCCACTTGGGAAACAGCAGCAATGGAAGCCAGCGCTTCACCGCGAAAACCTTTTGTGGAAATTTTAAAAATATCTTCGGTATTCCGGATTTTGGAGGTAGCATGTCTTTCAAATGCCATTCTTGCATCGGTTTCCGACATTCCGGTTCCGTTGTCCACCACCTGGATCAGGTTTTTTCCGGCATCGCGTACAATCAGCTCGATTTTTGTCGAACCTGCATCAATCGCGTTTTCCAGCAATTCCTTTACAATTGAGGACGGTCTTTGTACCACTTCTCCAGCGGCAATCTGGTTGGCAACGTGATCCGGTAAAAGCTGAATGATATCCGACATTTTCTGTTAATTCTCAACAAAAATAAGGAAAGATTTCAGAAGAAAAAATTCATTCTTTTTTACCTTGATGCAAAAAACTCCTGAGTCAGTAATGACGGATGTAAAGTTTTATAATTCTTTAACAAAAATTAATATTTCCAAGCCTTTATAAGGAACGAATTTTGTATCTTCACGGAAGACAAATCATAACAATATGAAAAAAGAGACAGGAATACTTTTAGCCGGAGCTGTAGGTTTTTTTGCAGTAATGGGAATCGCAGGAATCAGGAAATTTCTGAAATTCAGAAACAAAAAATACGATGATTACTATTCCGATTTTCACCGCCATTTCGAGAAAAGATACCGCACTGACGACAATCACGGTGTGGAATTTCTTTCGATGCTTTAAATGGCAATTGGCAATTGACAGATTGCTTTTGGCTTATTTTTCATTCTGAAAATTAGAAACTGAAATCAAAATCAGATCAGTTTTTTAATCAATATTTCATACATCCGGTTTTTTTCAAAGCCGGATTTTTTTGTGGAAAACTCTTCTCTTAAAACTGATTGTTTTCCGGAAATCCGGATTTATTTTTACCTCAACAAAATGCAGGAAAACAATATCATAAAAGGAGTCGGCGCACAGCGAAATGTAATCAATCGTTTCGACAGGTTTACTTTTGAACCTGAGGATGAAGATTTTGAAACCACGAAAACTTCTTTCACCGAAATTTTCCCGAAAACAATTGTGAACGAGGTGAAAAGTCCGGATCTTCCGATGGAATTATCACTGAATCCGTATCAGGGCTGTGAACACGGCTGCTCTTACTGCTATGCAAGACCGACGCACGAATTTTGGGGATATTCCGCGGGAATCGATTTTGAAAGAAAAATAATGGTAAAGAAAAATGCGCCGGAACTTCTGGAAAAATTTTTCAGAAAGCGGAATTATGTTCCCAAAATTATCTCTCTTTCCGGAAATACCGATTGCTATCAGCCTGCGGAACGCCAGTTGGAAATCACCAGAAAAATTTTGAAAGTCTGTCTGGATTACAGGCATCCTGTCGGAATCATTACCAAAAATGCTTTGGTTCTGAGAGATATGGATATTCTGAAACCAATGGCGGAACAAAATCTGGTCGCGGTTTCTTTGAGCATTCCGACCATTAACGAAGAACTCCGCCGGAAAATGGAGCCGAGAACCAGCTCTGTAAAAAGCAAGCTGAAAGCAATAGAAACCCTTACCGAAAACAGAATTCCCGTAAGTGTGATGGTAGCACCCGTAATTCCGGGTTTGACGAGCGATGAAAGTTTGAACATTCTGAAAACCGTTTCCGAAGCGGGAGCTTTGAGTTTCGGATATACTCTGGTGAGATTAAACGATACGGTAGAACCTGTTTTCATAAAATGGATTGAAACGCATTTCCCGGATCGTGCACAGAAAGTCCTGAATCTGATCCGTTCGATGCGCGGCGGAAAACTGGGAGAAAAACGATTGTTTGAACGCTATCATGGAGAAGGAAATATCGCGGAAATGATCCACAGAACCTTTGAGCTGGGAAGAAAAAAGTTTTTCCCCGAAAAAAAATTCCCGAAGCTTTCCTCGGAAAATTTCACAGGAACGAAAGAACAGCAGCTAAGATTATTTTAAATTTCATTCGGATTGATTAAAATGATACTTTTGTAGCTATGAAAAATTTTTCTTCCAAAAGAAGCATCCAGATCTTAGCACATCTTTTAAAGGAATACGGCATTGATGATATTGTAATTTCTCCCGGATCGCGAAATGCACCGATTGCCATTCATTTTGCGGAAATGGATAACTTCAATTGTTTCAGCATTGTGGACGAAAGGAGTGCCGGATTTGCAGCTCTGGGAATGGCAAAAAGTATAAAAAAACCCGTCGCCGTTACCTGTACCAGCGGTTCTGCTGCTGCCAATTATTATCCTGCGGTTACAGAAGCATTTTATCAGAATGTTCCGGTTTTGATTTTAACCGCCGATCGTCCGGTTGATTTTGTGGATATTTTCGACGGACAAACCATTCGCCAGAAAAATCTTTTTCAGCAGCATTCTTTCGGGGATTTTGAACTTTTGGAAGATCATCAGGAAAATGCAGAAGAACAAAATTGGGAAATTATCAAAAAAGCGATTGAGCTTTGTTTTGAAAAGCAAGGTCCGGTTCACATCAATATTCCTTTGCAGGAGCCGCTTTATGATCTGGTAAGCGAAATTCCTTTTTTCCCGGAAGTGGAGAAAACCATTCAGAAAAAAAATTACGAAATTCCGTCTTCGCTGATCGCGGAATGGAATACTTCCAAAAGAATCCTGATTCTCGCCGGAACACGGGATTATAATGCAGAACTGGAATCACAGCTTTCACAATTAGTTAAAAATCATAGCGTTGTGGTTTTATGCGAAGCCAATTCCAATCTTCATCACGATAAGTTTTTCAAACATATTGACCGATATGTTACCCATTTTTCCGAAGAAGATTACAGAACGTATGCTCCGGATTTGCTGATTACGATTGGGCAGAATGTGGTTTCAAAAAGGGTAAAACAGTTTCTGCGCAAAGCAAAACCGAAAAATCACTGGCATATTGACGAGATCTGGCAGCCTGATACCTATTTTTCATTAACGGAAAAGATCGAAACCAAACCGGAAATTTTCTTCGGAAAATTATTGAATTTTGTACAGTTGGAACCCGAATCTTATTTTAATTTATGGGATGTTCTGCGTGATAAAAAAGATGCAAAACATTCGGAATACTGCCTGAAAACGGGATTTTCGGATTTCAGTTTTTTCAGGATTTTTTCGGAAAGTGTTCCGGAAAACTACAACATCCATTTTTCAAATTCTTCGGCGATCCGTTATGCGCAGCTTTTCGATTTCAGAAATAATGAAATTTACTGCAACAGAGGAACCAGCGGAATCGACGGCTCTACTTCCACTGCAATGGGTTTTGCGATTAAAAATGAAAATCCGACCGTTCTGGTAACGGGAGATCTGGGATTTTTCTATGATATCAATGGACTTTGGAACCAGTATATTCCGCCGTTTACAAGGATTATTATTTTCAATAATCAGGAAGGAAATATTTTTAAAATTATTCCGGGACCTTCGAATGCCAATCCCAATATTCTGGATGAATTCATTGCAACGAAACATCATCGCAATGCAGAATTAACTGCAAAAATGTTCGGTTTCGGATATACGAAAGTGGATGACGAAATGACTCTGGAACGTGTAATGGAAAATTTTTTCAAAGCCGATGTTCAGCCGAAAATTTTGGAAATCGATACTTCAAAAATTGAAAATGCCGAAATTCTGAAAGGGTATTTTGAATATCTGAAATAATTTTTACCTTTCGTATCTCCATTTAAAAAATTGAAATCCAAGATTGATAGGCAGCGAAATAAACAGGTTTTTCTTTTTTACATCTTTGGAATATTCTCCGGAAAAATAATCGGAAAAACTCAAACCTTTTAATTGTGAATAGGCTTTATAGCTGCGTTTCCAGAGGCTTTCATTTTTCTGTGCTTTCCAGTTCATCTGCAAAGTCTGGGATTTGAAATCGATAAGATATTGCAGGATTAATTTTTTTCTGAAATCATCTTCTTCTTCACGATATGCTTTATCCATATATTGCGCAATCGTGATCCAGTTTCCGAAATGTTTTTCTCCTCGGTTATGGATAATAGACGCTCCGTGGAAATAATACAAATAGGTATCTTCACGCAGAAAAGCGATTTTTTCCAGTTTTAAAGCACTCTGAAAACTCCACAAAACGTCCTGCGAAAATAAATCCCGGACAAAATACAGCTTATATTTCATCAGAAAATCCATTCTCACCAGTTTATCACAAGCCATTACCGGATATTTTCCGTTTATGAAATTTTCCAGAACCGTTTTATTCCCTTCCAGAATATTTTCTTTTGATTTGATCGGGAAATAATCGCGCTGCCAGTTTTCTTCTTCGTTGATGCAGATGCAATGTCCCAAAACCATTTCTGCATCGGTTTTTTCGGCAAGATGTACGAGATGTTCAATCACATATTCCGTAATTTCATCATCACTGTCGAGGAAATAAATATATTTTCCTTTTGCCAAATCCATTCCTGCGTTTCGCGCCATTGAAAGTCCGAGGTTTTCAGGCTGATTGATAATTTTAAAATCAAAACCGGGATTTTCGGAAATAAATTTTTCCGCAACTTTCATAGAATTATCGGGCGTAACATCATTTACCAGAATACATTCAATCTCTTTGTACGACTGATGAACAACGGATTCCAGGCATCTTTCGATAAATTTCTCGACTTTGTAAACGGGAATTACGATTGTAACCAATGGATTTACCATTCTGTATTTTAATTTTTTGCAAAAATACTCAATTTATCACGAAAGGTTTATCTTTGCAGATACACACAAAAACGCGGATGAACTTTTTTTCAAAATTGATCCTTAAAACCTTAAAAAACAGAAACCTCGGTATTCTGAAAAATCATTCCGGTTCCGAAACCGGAAACAATCTCCGTTTCGGTGATTTCTGTAATTTTACGCTTTATCCGAAACTCCGGAAAATTCATTTAGGGAACGATATCAATATCCGGAATTACTGTAATATTTTGGTGGGAAATGATGCTGATCTTTCACTCGGAAACCGCTTTTTTATGAACAATTACTGTTCTATCAATTGTCTTGAAAAAATAGAAATCGGAGAAAATACGCTTTTTGGCGAAGGTGTAAAATTATACGACCACAATCACGAATATTCTTCCGAACCGGAATTTAAAGTCGAGCATCAGAAATTCAGAACAGCGCCCGTAAAAATCGGAAAAAACTGTTGGCTCGGAAGCAACGTAACCGTTCTGAAAGGAGTAACCATCGGTGATAATACAATTATCGGAGCAGGCTGCCTGATTTACAAAGACGTTCCGGCAAATTCTGTAGTGAAGAATAAAACCGAAAATTTCATAGAAATTCATAAGCGATAAATCCTGCACTTTATTATAAAACACAAAATGAAAAAAATATCCGGTCTGTTCCGTACTTTTATCAATCAGAAAAGAAAAATTCCTAAAGAATATCCTTTTGTGATGTACCCCGAAGAAAAAGAGCTATTGAAAAAATATCTTTCGCAATCCGCTAATTATCTGGAATTCGGAACAGGCGGAAGTACATTGTTCAGCTTGATTAATTCCAATGTAAATATTACCTCGGTAGATACGAACGAGCCGTGGATTTCATTTATTAAAAAATATAGGATTATTAGAGATAATCTTGGAAAAAGACTGAATATTCATTTTGTTGATATCGGTCCTACAAAATATTGGGGATATCCTGTAAATGAAGATTCCAGGGAAAAATTTCCGGATTTTTCTTCAAGAATATTTAAAATAAATCCGGAACAGAATTATGATCTGGCTTTGATTGACGGGCGATTCCGGGTAGCCTGTACAATGCAGGTCATCCTGAACTGCCGGAAAAATGAAGATCTGAAAATCCTGATTCACGATTATTCTCTTCGGGAAGAATATAAAATTGTAGAAAAATTTCTCGATGTTCTGGAAAAGGAAAAAACACTTTTCGTTTTCAGGATAAAGGAAAATGTGAATCCGGAAGAAGTTGAGGAATATTACGAAAAATATAAATATATTACTGATTGATTTATATTGACAAACAATGAAATTTTCTGTTCTCATAGCACATTACAACAATTTCGGTTATTTCACGGAATGCTACGAAAGCATTCTAAAGCAGTCCCATCAGGATTTTGAAATTATTCTGGTGGATGATTGCTCGACTGATGATTCCTTGGGGAAAATCACAGAATTTACAAAAACCGATTCCCGTGTAAAAATTTATAAGAACGATGAAAATAAAGGCGTAGGTTTTACCAAGAAAAAATGCGTAGAAATGGCTTCCGGAGAGATCTGCGGATTTGTGGATCCCGATGATGCCATTACGGAAAACGCTTTGGAAAAAAGCATCAGCGAATACAAAAATCCTGAAATTGTCGCTACACATTCTCAATTTCAGCTTTGCGATAACAATTTGAAGATCAATAAAATATTTCCGAATACAAAAGCGGTGAAAAACGGAAATCTGAAATTTTTCAATGTAAATCTTGAGGTCAATCATTTTTTTACGTTCAGAAAATCGGCTTACGAAAAAACTTCGGGAATCAATCCGGAACTTACTTCCGCAGTAGATCAGGATTTGTATCTGAAACTTTACGAAACCGGAAATTTTAAATATATCAATGAGCCGCTTTATTTGTACCGGCTTCACGAGAAAGGCGTTTCCCAGCAAAAATCAAAAAAAGGAAAACTCAATCAAAACTGGAATACGGTACTTTCAGACACTTTGAAGCGAAGAAAAATCACAAAACTGTACGGAAAACCGGTTTCGGAAATCGAGAATCTTCCGGAATTCATTTTTAAAAAGCAGAATACGCTGTTTTCAAAAATTGTTAAAAAATTTTTATGACGGATATTTTTATCAAATCTTTCAACCGACCGTTTTATTTAGACCGATGTTTATCATCTGTCTATCAGTTTGTTGAAGGTGATTTCAAAATAAAAATTCTGGACGACGGAACTCCCGAAAAATACCTGAAAAAGATCAGCGAAAAATATCCCGAAACGGAAATCATCACTTCCGAAAATTACCGGAAGAAAAATCTTGCGATCGAAGAAAATCTGCGCTCAGGAAAGGAGATCAACGGTTTTGAAATTCCGACAAATCTCTGGATTGAAGCCGCAAAAAACGCATCTCCGTATTTTATAATGACCGAAGATGATGTCTGGTTTACCCGGAAAATCAATATTGATGAACTGGTTTCGGAATGTGAAAAGTTAGATATTTATCTGTTAAAATTAGGCTGGCTCGGAAATTTTAAGGATGATAAAAATATCGAAACCTCTGAAATTTCTGACACAATAAACGCGACTATACCGAAAGGCTTATTTGTTGGAAATCAAAAACTTATGGAAGCGTTTTTCTATAATAAATTTAAATTTTTCACTATTCTTTATAAACTTGGAAAAGCGGATAACGAAACCCGCAGAAAATACTGGACACTCAACTCGATTCTGATGGGATTATACAGGAAAGAATACTGGCTGGAGATCTGGAAAGATATGCACGGAAAAGTGGACGAAAAACGACAGCTCATCAATGCTTCCGTATTTTATAAAAATCACGGAAACAACAAAAATTTTGTTTCCCGGCTGAAAAATGAAGCGATGAAAACCACTTTCCAGTCTTCCGCAACCAATTCTTATCATCAGTACGGAAATCATTTCGATGTCAATTTATTCAATCATCAGATCAATGAAGCGTGGTTTGAGGGAAAATTTGATGCGATGGAAAACTTTCCGGATGATTTTCCCGAAGATTATTTTTCCCAATTTTTGGACGAAAGAATTGACAGGGATGAGATGAAAAAATGGATTATGAATTTTAAAAAACACTATGAAGCAATCGGATGCAATGTCAGCTAAAAAGCAAAATTTTCCTGCGATTTCAGGATTCAGGAATATTGCGTGGCTGATTTTTATTTATCATTTTATACCTTTCGACAATCCGAAATACCCGGAATTTATAAAGGATTTCGTGCGCGGATTCCAGATGTCGCTGGATATGTTTTTCATTCTCAGCGGATTTCTGATCACCTATCGCTATTTCGACCAGAAACCTCTGAATTTTAAAAAATATATGGTAAACCGTGTTGCGAGAATTTACCCGATGTATTTCCTGATCACGCTTGCGGTTTTTGTCGTTTGGTATCTTCAGAACGGATTCTGGAATTCCGGAAAAACCACGGAAGCAATTCTGAGCTTTACAATGACGAAAGCGCTTTTCGCTAAATACACGCTGGTCGGAATTCCGCAAGGATGGTCACTCACTTTAGAAGAAATTTTTTATTTTTCCGCACCGCTTTTATTTATTCTGATCCGGAAAAGTAAAATCTGGTTGGTTCTCGCTCCCGTAATCATCGTGATTCTCGGATATTTTCTGAATGATCTTTCGATAAAGCATAATTTTCCCGGTGGATTTTTACAAAGCAATTTCGCTCCTTACGCATTTGATTTTTTTACCGGAATCGGACTGGCAATTTTCATCAGATATAAACCCGTGAAACCTGCGAAATTCCCTTTCGTTACGATTTTCGGAGTGCTGTATGTAGTAGTGTATTTTGCCGTGAAAAATCATTTGGGAATCGATTTTAAAAACTTTTTCAACCGCTCGGTTGAGATTATCCTCTTCGGAACTTTGGGAATCGCACCGATACTTTGGGGTTTGATGAACGAAAAATCCTGGCTGCAAAGTATTCTTTCCACAAAACCGATGGTGCTTCTGGGAAAAAGCTCCTATATTTTTTACCTGATTCATAAAGGCTTCATTCCGATTTTTCTTCACGATCACATTACGGATAATTTTTTCTTTATCTTTATCATTCTGAATATTTTATCTGTGATTCTTTTCCTATGGATTGAAGAGCCGATGAACCATTTTATCAGGAAAAAATTCGGAAAACCGAAGCAAAAACTCCAAACCGTATGAAAAATAACGGAAAAATAAAAGTGCTGTTCCGCCATCGTTCTATGGAAATGGGCGGCGTAGAAAAAGTGCTTTTGAGTATGCTGAATAATTTAGACATAAATAAATTCGATCTACGGTTGTGCCTGAACCTTTTCCAGGGTGAGCTTCGCAATGAAATTCCTGATTTTGTTAATTTTAAAACATTGGCAAAAGGAAAGGAAGATTTTTCAGAAAATCCGTTGATTAATAAAATTCAACTGGTTTTGAGAGGTGCAAAACTCTGGCTGTACAGAACATTTCCAATAATTCCCGACCGTTTTATTTTAAACAATGATGCTGATGTGGAAATCGCAACAGGCTACACAATGTTTAGCGATGTGCTGAATTCTTCCAATAAAAAATCGAAAAAAATAGGGTGGTTCCATTCCGATATTACCTATCCGAAATTGCAGCCTGCGGTTTCATTAATTTTGAAGCAGATTCCTAAATTCGATTATTTTTTCTGGGGTTCGCAGCAAGCCAAAGACATTTTTACGGAGAAATATCCGGATGTTGAACTTCCGCCGAATGAAGTAATCCGTAATGCAATTCCGATCGAAGAATTAAAGCAAAAAGCGCTCGAATTTCAACCTGATTTTGAAACTGAAAATCCCGTTTTTATTAACGTCGGAAGATTACATTCCCGAAAAGGACATCACAAATTAATGGAAGCTCATTCCCAGCTTTTGAAAGATGGTTTCCCTCATAAAATTTATGTAATTGGTGATGGAGAAGAAAAGGAAAATCTTAAAAATCAGGCAGAAAAGTTCGGTGTGGAACATACTTTTATTTTATGCGGTTCGCTGCTCAATCCGTATCCGTTTGTGAAAAATGCGGATTTTTTTATTCTTCCGTCGGAATCCGAAGGCTGGCCTTTGATTATCGCCGATACTTTAATTTTGCAAAAGCCGATTATTGCTACCAGTGTAGGCGGAATTCCGGAAATGATTACGCATAAAAAAAACGGTTATCTTATTCCATACAAAACCGAAGAAATGTACAAGGCAATGAAGGAGTTTATAATGAATAAAGAATTAACCTCTGAAATTCAGGAACATCTCAAAGATTCCGAAAAGCAATTCGATAATCAGGTTATTTTTGACACTGTTGAAAATATCATCACTAAATTAGCAGAAAAAACAAAATGAATTTCCTTTACCGAATCATCCTGAAAATCCATACCGTCTGGAAAAATCTTCACGACAAAGCCTACATCGAAATCTGTAAGCAACGCGGAATGAAAGTAGGAAAAGACGTGATCTTCATTGAAGCTCCGGCTTTCGGTTCGGAACCTTATCTTATTGAAATCGGAGATCGTACCAAAATTACCGCAGGCTGTACTTTCATCAATCACGACGGCGCAATGTACACCATCAGAAGTATGGAAAAATATAAGGATGCAAGAAATTTCGGAAGAATACGGATTGGAAAAAACTGTTTTGTAGGAAATAACTGTACTTTTCTTCCGGGCTCCCAAATGGGCGATAATTGTATTCTGGGAGCAGGTTCTGTTCTCAATTCCTCGATGCCTGATAATTCTGTTTATGCGGGAGTTCCTGCAAAATTCATCTGTACGATTAAAGAATACGGCGACAAAGCGCTGGAAAATAATGTGATGTATCCGAGAGAATTGGAAAAAATCCGCCCGAATCTGGATGCTTATATTAAAGAACATCTTCCGCATACCTATAAACCAGTGAAGAAATAAATGGAGCAGAAAAAGAAAATTTTAATCCGAATCGGTTCTCTTCGTCACGGCGGCGCGGAAAAAGTGTTGGTGACTTTTCTGAAAAATCTTCCGAAAGGCAAATACGAAATTGATTTACTGCTCAATCTTTATTCAGGGAAATATTTATCCGAAGTTCCGGATTGGATCAATATCCTGTATCTGAACAAAGGCGAAATGATCACGACAAATCGCATTCAGGATATTCCGGAAAAAGTGTACCGAGTTATTTATCAGAAAATATTAAAAAAATTTCCGAAACTGCTGTACAACGGAAAACTGAAAGCCAAAAAATACGATATTGAATTTGCTGCCATTCACGGTTTTCGGGATGAAATTTTAAATTCCCCGTTGAAATCTTCAAAAAAAATGATCTGGATTCATAACGATTTGAGGAAAACACATTTCCACAATTATACCGATGAAGAAATCCGTAAATTCTTCGGTTTTGACAAGATTATGGTGATTTCCGAACATATTCAAAAGGATTTTGAAAATCTTGCCCGAAACGAGAACGAAAAAAACAGAATTGTGCGAATTTATAATCCTTTGGATACAAACGAAATTTTGAGGAAGAGCAATCGGCAATCAGCAATCAGCAATCAGCAATCGCAAGAAAGCGGAAAGCCGAAAGCGGAAAGCCGAGAGCCGACTTTCCTTTCCGTTGGAACAGTTTTTCCGCAGAAAGGTTTTGACCGGTTATTAAAAGTTCATAAAAAATTACTGGATGAAGGATTGAAGCATCGTGTTTTGATTGTCGGTGACGGTTATGATTTTGAGAATATTAAAAATCTGAAAAACGAATTAGGTGTTGATGAAACTTCGGCAATGCTTGGCTTTACCGATAATCCGTATCCGTATTTCAAAATGGCGGACTTTTATATTCTAAGCTCGAGATATGAAGGTTTTCCGACGGTTTTGTTTGAAGCGATTACGCTGAAAAAAAAGATAATCGCAACCAATGTTTCCGGTGTACGCGAAATGCTGGAAAACGGAAATCTCGGCTTGATTGTGGAAAATTCCGAAGAAGGAATCTACGAAGGAATGAAAAAAGCATTGACTAATCCTGAAAGTTTCAACCCATATTCCGAAAAACTGAAAAATTATAAAATGCCGTTCAATCTCGAAAATTCTGTATCTTCGATAATGGAAATTATTGATGAAAAATAAAAAAGAGACAAGAAACAAGTAAAAAGAAACAAAGGATTGAGTTTTGAGGTCGGGAAGTCCGAAAGATGAAATGTCCGAAAATGACTTGAAGACTTGGAGAAAGAAAAGCCGAAAGCTGATTGCTGATAGCCGAAAGCCGATGAAAACCTGAAACTTTGAACCTGAAACCAAAAATGAACCACTCTCTCATACAAAAAGATTTCTACCGGGAAAGCGGAAAATGGCTTTCCACAAAGGATATATGGAAAAAATGTGTGAATCCGAATCTTCATTTTATTTTTATTCTCCGGAAATGTCAGCAACATCCTAAAAAATCGCTGAAAGGTGTTTTCTGGCGCTGGGTTTTGCGTCATCATCAGATCAAATACGGATTTCAGATTTACCCGGAAACGCAGATCGGCGAAGGTTTTTATCTCGGACATTGGGGCGCTTTGGTGATCAATCCGAAAACAAAAATCGGGAAAAACTGCAATATTGCGCAGGGCGTAACCATTGCACAGGCAAACAGAGGAAAAAAAGAAGGAGTTCCCGAAATCGGAAACGAGGTCTGGATTGGTCCGAATGCCGTAATTGTGGGAAATATCAAAATCGGGAATAATGTTCTGATTGCTCCGAATGCGTATGTGAATTTTGATGTTCCGGAAAGTTCGGTAGTAATCGGAAATCCTGCAACCATTACTCCGAAAGAGAATGCAACGGAAGGATATATCAATAATAAAGTATAACAACTTCGCATTGGCTGATTATTATTTGTAATATTAAATTCTGTTAAAACTCCGTTTTTCTCATTTCAAAAAGTTATTTTTGCACGACTATTGATTTATTCTATTGAATTAGAAAATTTCATATAGTAAATAAATTATTCATTCTGAACATTTTATGAAGTTTTGGAGCATTATTACAGTATTGGTCTTTCTGAATTTTACGGCACTTCCCGGAATTGCTGCTTTGGCAGACTGGGAACTTCCGCAGACCAATGTGGTAATAAGTGAAGAAGAAAATCATACTTCCACTACATTTGTTGTCTATGAAAAGGCAATTCCGAAAACACTGGATATTATGGACTTTCTGAAAATTTCCAATGCTTATTATGCTTCGGCTCATCTTATCGGAAGCAATGAAAATGTTCATTGTTCTCCATTTCTCACTATATTTTCTCCGCCTCCGGAAGCTTAATTTTTGATTTTTTTTCTGAAAAACCATTTTCCGCGTTTTTCAGAATCCGCTGATTTTTACTCAAATTTTTTTGACAGGTTTTATGTGTCAAAAAGCAATATCATTATTCAAAAATTATGAAAAAAACAAAAAATATACTGGAGGGAATCAAAGAAAATTTTCCTTCCGGACTCGTAGTCTTTTTAGTTGCGCTACCGCTCTGTTTAGGAATCGCACTGGCATCCGGAGCACCGCCTTTATCGGGAATTATCGCCGGAATTGTGGGCGGAATCGTTGTGGGATATTTCAGTAATTCCAATATTTCGGTTTCGGGACCGGCAGCAGGATTAACGGCAATCGTCCTAACCGCTATTACAGATTTAGGTGCTTTTGAACTCTTTCTTTGCGCCGGAATTATTGCCGGAATTATTCAATTGATCTTAGGCTTTATCAGAGCCGGAAGTATTTCCAATTATTTCCCGAATAACGTGATTGAAGGAATGCTTGCCGGAATCGGGATTATTATTGTCATTAAACAAATTCCGCACGCTTTGGGATTCGACAAGGATTTTGAAGGGAATGAAACCCTTTTCACAAACGGATTCAATTCCGGTTACTTTTCGGAATTGCTGGGAGCTTTGCATCCGGGTGCTGTAATGGTTACTATGATTTCCGTAGCTATTCTTTTAGCCTGGGATCATTTCCCTTTCCTGAAAAAAATGAAAATGCTTCCCGGAGCTTTGGTTGCTGTGATTACGGGAATTTTGCTCAATGAATTATTCAAGATTTCAAACAGCGGTCTTGCCATCGGAAGCAAGCATTTGGTAACACTTCCCGTTCCCAAAACCATTGACGATTTTAAAAATCTGGTAACGCTTCCTGATTTTTCAGGTTTTGCCAATCCGAAAGTGTGGATTGCAGGAGCTACGATCGCTGTTGTGGCTTCCATTGAAACTTTGCTTTGTATCGAAGCTTCGGACAGGCTGGATTCAAAAAAAAGAATTACGGATACCAATGTGGAATTAAAAGCACAAGGAATCGGAAATATAGTAAGTTCCGTGATCGGAGGATTACCGATGACTTCCGTAGTGGTAAGAAGTTCCGCAAACGCAAATGCAGGAGCTACTTCCAAAATGTCCGCAATTTTACACGGATTTCTATTGCTGATCTGCGTTCTTTCCATTCCGTTTTTACTGAATTTTATTCCACTGGCTACATTGGCGGCGGTTCTGATTCTGGTTGGATACAAACTTGCGAAACCTGCTACATTCAGACATTTCTGGCATAACGGGAAATATCAGTTCATTCCGTTTCTGGCGACTGTAATCGCAGTAGTTTTCACGGATTTGCTGAAAGGTGTCGGGATTGGTCTGCTGATTTCGGTTTTTTATATTCTCCAGGGAAATATGAAAAGAGCATATTATCTCAATCGTGAAAAGCTGAATGATACTGATGAATTTACCATCAAACTCGCGGAAGAGGTATCTTTCCTGAACAAAGCTGCCATTAAAAAAACATTGAAAAATGTAAAATCCGGCTCGAAAGTAACCATTGATGCAAGGCAGACTTCCTACATTGCAACGGATGTTCTGGAAATGCTTCAGGAATTTGCGAATATACGTGCAAAAGAAGATGATATAAAAGTGGAGCTGATAGGATTTCGTACATCATATAAAGAATATGCGGAAAACGAAGATTCCCATATTTTTCTTACACACCGAAGAGCGATGTAGTTCGCATATTATTTATTAAATTTAAAAATTGAAATTTCAATCAACAACAAAGATCATTTTTCAGCAAATGCTTTAGCTTGTGAAAACGGAAAAATGATATTTTAAACCTTTATTTTATTATGAAAAAAACATACGAAGCTATTTTCGAAAACAACAAAAAATGGGTAGAATCCAAAATCGCTGAAAACCCGGAATATTTCCACGAACTTGCCAAAACGCAAACTCCGGAATTTCTGTACATCGGCTGTTCCGACAGTCGTGTTTCGGCAGAAGAATTAATGGGAATGAAACCGGGCGAACTTTTCGTGCACAGAAATATCGCCAATGTGGTGAACACTTTGGATATGAGTTCTACTGCTGTTATTCAATACGCAGTGGAACATCTGAAAGTGAAACATATTATTGTTTGCGGACATTATGGTTGCGGCGGAGTAAAAGCGGCAATGAGTCCGGAAGATTTGGGATTGCTGAATCCGTGGCTGCGAACAATCCGTGATGTATACAGATTACACCAGAAAGAGCTGGATTCCATTGAAGACGAGCAAAAAAAATACGACAGATTAGTGGAGCTGAATGTTCAGGAACAATGTATCAATGTGATCAAAATGGCGGTGGTTCAGGAACAGTATTTATTGGACGAATATCCGATTGTTCACGGCTGGGTTTTCGATATGAGAACGGGGAAGATCGTCGATCTGGAAATTGATTTTGAAAGTATATTGCAAGATATTCAGAAAATCTACAACCTCACCGATTCCAACTGGATGATGAGCAGGAAGAATAATAAAAATTTTCTGTAGAAAAAAAATTCAGGGTCTTTGAACTCTGAATTTTTTTTTAAAGGATATCGTAAAATTTTATACTGATATCCTCAGAACAATTATTTTTGTAAAATGAATGCTCCCGAAAATGAAAAATTCCGGAAAATGGACGAGCTTTCCCAAAGGAAAGTTCCGTTCTTTTTTATGATTGATTTTTTAGTAAAAAACATTGAGATCTTTACCGAAAATGAAATTGAAAATTCGGATTTACTAATTGATTTTCAAAATTTTAAAACACATAATCCGAAACACGCTGAACACAAAGATTTTTTCCTGAGATCTTTTCCCGAAACCAAAGAAGAGTACAAAAAAGGATTTGATCTCGTGCAGGAAAACCTGAAACTCGGAAATTCATATCTTGTGAATTATACAAGAAAAACGAGAGTAGAAACCAATCTCACTCCGGAAGAAATTTTTTATGTTTCAAAAGCGAAATATAAAGTTTGCTATCCCGGAAAATTTGTATTTTTCTCCCCTGAAATTTTTGTCAAAATAAAAGAAATCCAGATCTTTACTTATCCGATGAAAGGTACGATAGAGGCCGCTGTGGAAAACGCCGCCGAAAAGCTGAAAGCGGATGTTAAAGAAAAAGCCGAACATTACACGGTTGTCGATCTCTTGCGGAATGATCTGAGTATGGTTGCCGATGATGTAAAACTAAATGATTTCCAGCGGATTGACTTCATCAAAACCAAGCAGAAAAATCTTTTCGCAATGAGCTCGGAAATTTCCGGAATTTTGAAGCCGGAATTTCGGGGAAAGATCGGAAGCATTATGCAGAAGCTTCTTCCTGCCGGTTCCATTCTCGGTGCTCCGAAGCCGAAAACGCTGGAAATCATTCTGGAATCCGAACGGTATGAAAGAGGTTATTATACAGGAATCTGCGGTTGGTTTGACGGCGAAAATCTCGACAGCTGCGTGATGATCCGCTTTATTGAAGAAGAAAACGGAGAATTGTACTTCAAAAGCGGAGGCGGAATTACGCACCTCAGCAGATTGGAAGACGAATATCAGGAAATGAAAAATAAAATATATGTCCCGGTTCATTGAAAGTATAAAAGTGGAAGATCAGGAAGCATTTCTTCTGGATCTTCACCAAAAACGTGTGAATGAAACTTTTGCCCGTTTCGGGAAAGAAAGCGCGGTTGATCTGGAAAAGATTTTCAAAAATCTGGAGTTGGATGAAGACGGACTTTTCAAACTTCGGATCGTATACGATCTGGATAAAAATTTCAGCACACAGCTGATTCCGTACGCAATTCCGGAAATTCACAGTTTTCAGCTGGTGGAAAATAATACGTTCGATTATTCCTTCAAATTTGAAGACAGGAAAGAATTTGAGCGGATGAAAATTCAGGCAAAAGCCGAAGAAATCATTATTGTGAAAAACAATCACATTGCCGATACTTCCATTTCCAATCTGCTTTTTCTGAAAGGCAAAGAATGGTTCACACCTTCAGCTTTCCTGCTGAACGGCGTAATGCGGCAGCATCTTCTGAAAACCAAAAAGATCAGAGAAACCGAAATCACATTAAATAACATCAGGGAATTTTCTCATTTCCAGATCATTAACGCGATGAACGATTTTGATAATATGTTTATTTATCCTATTGATAAAATCAGAAATCTTCCTGACCATTCGGAATATATGGAACTATAACTTGTTGAATATATTAATTTTAGATATTTTTTCAATCAATTTTATTTTATCTTTTAAATATATTATCCAACCCTTTCAGAGTTTCAAACTCTGAAAGGGTTTTTATAATATGTGGGAATAATTTAATATTTTTGAACACCTTAAAGTAAATCAAAAAAATGAACTTCGAAGATTTTATCATCCCACCTCGTGAATTTAAAACCGAAAAATGGCAGATTGGAAACAGGATTACTTCCGAAATTACGGAAAACAGCATCGTGTTGCTTTTTGTTTCGGATTTTCGGGGAGCAGGAGGAGAAGCGGAAGTTCATACCTTTAATTCGGTTCGGAAATATTTTTACAGGCTTTCCGGGCTGGATTTTGAAATTCCGGTGGCAGATCTGGGAAACCTGATTTCAGGAAAAACCTTACAGGATTCGCATTATGTGATTCAGGAAGTGGTTTCGGCGTGTCTGTACAAAAACGCGATTCCCGTAATTATCGGCGGGAGCAATGATTTCGCATTCTCGTTATTTTCAGCATTGAATTTTCATCAGAAAAATAACAATTACACGCAGATTTCCAATGTGGTATCGCTTTCCAATGAGGGCGAAACGATTTCGGAAAAGAATTTTCTGAACCGCCTGTTCAGCTCCAAAAATTTCTCCATTAAAAATTTTCATCTCCTCGGATATCAGAAACATCTGAACGAAACCGATTCCGTAAAGCTCATCAAAGAAGTGGAATTCGATATTCTCCGTCTTTCCGATATGATGAGCTCTACCGAAAGAACCGAACCTTTTTTCCGTAGAGCGGATCTGGTAACAGTAAACTGTGACGCGGTGGAAAGTTTCAGCGACGCGTTTTCCATTCATCCACAAGTGAACGGGCTGAACCGCCGTGAAATCTGCGCCTATATGAAAGAGATCGGATTGAGCGAAAAGCTGAAATCCGTCGGAATTTTCAATTATAATATCGAATCCGAAAATCCTTTGAATCATCAGCTTTTAGCGCAGATGTTGTGGTATCTTGCTGAAGGCATCAATATTCAGAAATCGCATCCGAAAGAACGAAATTACGAAACGTTCTATGTGATGGTTGACGATAAGGATTACGCGTTTCAGCGCGATACTTTCACCAATTTATGGTATTTCGGAGATGATGAAAATATCGAAAACTGCATTCCGTGCTCAAAGGAGGATTACGAAAATGCAAAGCGCGGAATTCTGAATTTCAGGTTTTTAAGATAGAATATGAAGAAAATTTCCATCATCGTTCCGGTTTATAATGTGGAAAATTACCTGAAGAAATGTCTTGATTCTTTGGTGAATCAGACTTTGGAAGATACCGAAATTATTGTGGTGAACGACGGAACCCAGGATAATTCCCAAAAAATCATTGATGAATTCCGACAGAATTTTCCGGATAAGATCAGAAATTTTGTAAAGGAAAACGGCGGATTGAGCGATGCGAGAAATTTCGGTCTGGACAAAGCGGAAGGCGAATATATCGGATTTGTGGACAGTGATGATTATGTTTCAGAAATAATGTTTGAGGAAATGTACAAGCTTGCTAAAAAGCATAATGCCGCAATGGTGATCTGCAATCTTCAAAAGGTGGATGAACGCGGAACTGTCACCCAAAAGCTTACGCAGATTCCCGATATGCCGGAAAAAATCGAATTGGAGAAACACTTTTCCGTGTTTTCGGATATCAGCTATTTTGCCTGCAATAAAATTTTTAAGAAAGAATTGTTTCAGGAAAAACGATTTAAAAAAGGAATTCATTTCGAGGATATCCAGCTGATCCCGCAGCTGCTTTTGGAATGTAAAATTTTGGCGCAGACACAGAACTTTCATTATCAGTATCTGGAGCGCTCCGATTCTATTACGAAAACGCACACTGAAAAAGGTCTGGATATTCTGAAAGCGGTGGAAGATGTGGAAGCGGCTTTTGAAAATTCAGAGTATTCGGATAAGAAAACGGAGCTTAAAAACTTTCAGATTCTGGAAGGTGTTTACACTTTTTTAGCCTATTTGGCTTTTGTGAAAGAAGATGCTGTTTTCCGTAAAATAGCTGATAAACTTGAAGAATTTATCCGTAAAAGAGAGATCTCAAGATCAGAAATACTGAATTACAAAAGGTTCGGTAAGAATTATATGTTATCTTTGCCGCTGAAAAAGAGGATTTTTTATTTGCTTTATTTCTTTAAAATGCACAGAATACTTCGGATTTTAACAAAAAAATAGGAAACCAAATTCTTCATCAAACACAATGAAAAAAGAAAATATATTACTTTACGTCATCCTTTTTCCTGTTTTTTTTCAGATTATCACGTATTACGGATTCCAGTCGTCGTATTACAATTACCGTGATGAGGTACGACCTACGGAATGGTATTACAAAGGAATCTACGGGTACCGACTTATTTCCCGTGAAATTGTGGATATGATTACTCTGGTTATGGAAAAGATTTTCACCAATGAATTTCCTTTACGCGATTATGCGATGAAAAAAGGAACACCTTATTATCATTCCCTATTTTTATTCAATACTTTTTTTGCAGTGATGGTTTCGCTGATGGTGAATACGATTTTGAAAAGAAAAAAAGATTTTCCCGGAATCAGCGAAAAGATTAGGTTGGGAATCGTTTTCTTTTTGGCAGCGGTTTCCGGATTCAGCCAGTATGTGATTGTGCATTACGATAATTCCGCGGTTTTTTTGCTTTTGCTGGGATTTTACTTTACCTTGAATTATTACAGGAATCGTCAGTTTAAAGATTTATTGATGGTATCATTCATTATTTTGATTTCCACATTGAACAGGGAAACTTCCTGCCTGAATATCTCTTTTCTGGCAGCGCTTCTGTTTGCAAAAATCCCCGCTTCCAAAGATGGTATTTTTAACGCGGTGAAAATACTGGCATTGCCTGTTCTGGCGTTTCTGCTTCCGTATTTCGTGCTTCGTCTTATCATTCCCCAAAATACAGGAGATGAGTATTATTTTTTTGAATCTATTACGCTTCGGTATAATCTAACGGGAATTAATCAGATTACAGGATGGCTGTTTGGTCTTTTGCTGCTGAAATTTGTGTATTTTTACGCATTTCCGGACAACAGGAAAGTGATCACCCGTTTTTTAGTGATTTCGGTACCTTATATTCTGATGATTTTTCTTGTCGGGATTTTGTGGGAAATCAGGCTGTTCGTTCCGTTGGTTTATGGTGCGGTTGTGCTGGCGTTTTTCAGTAGATCAAAAGAAAATTTATCGTACATAAATCCGGATTTTCCGGAAAGTTAAAAAAAATGAATTAACAAAATCAGATGCATTTTCTACACCCGTTTTTTTTGGTCATCTTTTTCGCGATAATTCTTCTTTTTATGCTGGAGGAAAGATTAAGCGATTCCGCCAAAAAATACGCGCTGATTTTTCTCGGGATAGCTCTGGTTATCGGAGCAGGAGGAAGAGATTGGGTAGGAGCGGACTATCCGGTTTACCGGAGAATGTATTTTGAAGGATTCCCTTTTCATACCACCTATTTAGATGTTTGGAACAAGGCTCTTTTCCGCCCTAATTCGATGGAAATAGAATGGCTTTTTGTTTTCATTAATAAAATATTTTTTGATTTTCAGATGCCGTTTTTTATGATTACGATGATAATGGCTATCGGATCAATATGGCTTCAGTTTTCCACGTTCCGGAAATATTCCGCAGCACCGCTGCTTAGTCTGCTTTTTTATTTTATGCCGATTTATTTCTTCTCGGATTGCGGTCAGATGCGGCAGGGAATGGGAACAGCGATTTGTGTTTTTGCAATACGCTACATTATCAAAAAGGATCTGAAAATGTTTCTGCTGATTATGTTCTTTGCTTTGGGAATGCACAAATCCACCGTAGTTTTTATTCCGGCATATTGGATTGCGAAGCTTCCGATCAACGGAAGAATGTGGGTTCCGATTTTGGTAACGTCCGTGCTTTTGGCTCCGTTTGAGATCTATAATTATTTCGGAGGTTTTTTCTCTGCCATCGCGCCGCAGGATGTATCCAGCGCATTTGAAGGATATTCCAATGATACCTATTACGGAAATGAGCTGAAAAGTGGATTAAGCGATGTAATTAATATTTTCTGGATTTTGTTTATTCTGGTTTTTGATAAAAAAGCGCAGCAAAAAATGCCGTATTATGAGTATTACAGAAATCTTGCATTATTCGGCTATTGTTTGTATTATATTATGAGAGGGAATGCTATTTTTGCGACAAGATTGCCGGGAGTTTATCTGGCTTATGGCGGTTATTTTGCAATTCCGGCAATTCTGATGAGCGTAGGAAATGAGCTGAAAACCGCTATGAAATTAGGCTTTATCACTTATTTCGCGCTTTTCTGCTTTGCTTTCTCGAAAGTGAATGCGGAAAAAGGGAAATTTACGGCAGGTACTTATCATAATGTTTTTTGGTAATTTTATTCATATTAAAAGAAATAAAGTATAATGGAAAATCTGGGAATATTGCTAAATCAGTTCGGGATACCGGTTTTTTATGTAAAGCTGATATTGGGTTTTACGATTTCTTTCCTGATTTCTTTTTTTTCCATTCCCACGATTATAAAAATCTCAAGGAAAAAAAACCTGATGGACGAACCGGGAACGCGCAGCTCGCACATCAAAAAAATCCCAAATCTCGGAGGTATTGCTTTGTTTTACTCTATCGGGATCTGTGCGTCCATTTTTGCGTATGAATTGTTTGATCTCTATAGATTTCTTTTCGCATCGCTGATCGTTCTTTTGTATATCGGCGTTATGGATGATATTGTAGTAATGCGTGCTTACAAAAAATTACTGGCTCAGATTCTGGTTTCCTCCCTAATTGTTTTGGGTTCGGATGTGCGAATCCGGAATTTGTTCGGAGTTTTCGGCGTATATGAGCTTAATTATTTTCTAAGCGTAGTTTTCAGCATTGTTACTTTTATTATTCTGATTAATGCGTTCAATCTGATTGACGGAATCGACGGACTTGCCGGAAGCTATTCCGTATTGTGCAGCGCTTTTTTCGGGATCAGCTATTTTCGCCTTGGCGAATACAATTATCCTCTTGTTGTATTTTCCGCGATTATTATCGGTGCAGTTCTGGCGTTTCTGTATTACAATCTTTCTAATTCGCGGAGCACCAAGATTTTTATGGGAGAT
>Ga0206118_100156_pt1 | contig 69965 bp, 89 predicted proteins | sample 3A20Ametagenome_FD_177999 | JGI IMG/M metagenome (GOLD analysis project Ga0206118, IMG submission 177999) | Enriched microbial communities from leaf-cutter ant dump, University of Wisconsin, Madison, United States - 3A20A | ecosystem: Environmental > Terrestrial > Nest > Insects nest > Nest dump... | reverse complement strand
TTGATGATATCCTGGGGCGTGGGAACGCCGTCGCGGGATTTCACCATCGAGGTCTTGTTCTCCTCGCGGATGATGTCCATGCACAGTTCGACGCATTCATCGCAGATGAACACCGTCGGTCCTGCAATCAGCTTGCGGACCTCGTGCTGGCTCTTGCCGCAGAAGGAGCAGTAAAGGGTATTCTTGGAGTCGCCGCCGTTGCTGCCGCTGACCTTGCTCATATCACTTTCCTTCCAGCACGCCGCCCATCCCTCGCAAAGATGGCCGGACCACTCAAACCGCCTTCGCCGGAACCGCTCGCGCCCATCCGTCGAAGGCTCCAGGGGTACTGACCGGAAATGGGGCTGGGCCCCAGACCCGGTGGCAACGAATCCCCCACCGAAATACCGAATGCTAGGCCGTCACAAATCAACATAGCATTAACGGCCAATATTACCGCCTTTGCCGGGCGGATAAAGCCCCGTGACCCTTACAAATGTGTCACAATAGCTTCATCCGCGGCAAAACCATGACCTTACGCTGCGTCAGGCCCCTCGACCGCCTCACGGCTCGTGATGACCCGGTCGACGAGGCCCCAGTCCTTTGCCTCGTCCGCGCTCATGAAGTGGTCGCGGTCGAGCGTCTGCTCGACTTCCTCGTAGGTGCGCCCGCAATGCTTGACGTAGACCTCGTTCAGCTTGCGCTTCATCTTGAGGATGTCCTTGGCGTGGCGCTCGATGTCCGAGGCCTGGCCCTGGAAGCCGCCGGAGGGCTGGTGCACCATGATGCGGGCGTTGGGCGTGGCAAAGCGCATGTCCTTGTGGCCGGCGGCGAGCAGCAGCGAGCCCATCGAGGCGGCCTGGCCGATGCAGAGCGTCGAGACGGCCGGCTTGATGAACTGCATCGTGTCGTAGATCGCCATGCCGGAGGTGACGACGCCGCCCGGCGAATTGATGTAGAGCGCGATCTCCTTCTTCGGGTTTTCCGCCTCGAGGAAGAGAAGCTGCGCGCAGACGAGCGTGGCGATATGGTCCTCGACGGGGCCCGTCAGGAAGATGATGCGCTCCTTGAGGAGCCGCGAATAGATGTCGTAGGAACGCTCGCCGCGGTTGGTCTGCTCGACGACCATCGGCACCAGAGCCATGGCGGTATCTACGGGATTTGTCATGTCAACCCTTCATCTCAAGTGGCCCTGAAACCCGTCGCCAAGCGTTGGGAATCAGCAAGTTTCGTCTTCCCTACATAGAGTGTCAGGGTATCGGACTTCAAGACGGCCGCATGTTTTGCGGCGCTCTATGCCACAATGCGGTTAACCGGCGAGGCCGAGGCGCGGATTTCCACAACCCGATGGCGGACAGGGTGAAGGAAGGGTGAATGCCGCCGGGCAGGATCACACGAGACGGATCGGGCCGGGATAGGACGCCAGACGCCGATCGGCGGTGAGCAGCAGGAGACCTTCGGTTCGCGCCTGGGCGACAAGCATGCGGTCGAAAGGATCGGCATGAATGGCGGGAAGGTCTGCCACCGCAACCGCATGCGCGGCATTGATCGGCAGTTCCTCATAGCCGTTTTCAAGGAGGCCGCGACGGACAAGGGACGCATCGGCCGAGAAATCATGTCGGTTCAGGGCCTGCTTGATCGCGATTTCCCAAATACTCGCGGCACTGAAAACCAACAGGTTGTCCTCGTCAGCCATCAAGGAGACGGCCTCGGCGCTGAGGCGTTCAGGCCCTTCGGCGGCCCAGATCAAGAGATGGGTATCGATCAACAGCCTCATTCGTCACCGCTGAACAGCTTTTCGATTTCCCCCTCGCCCATCCTGTCGAAATCCGCGGGAATCTTCAGTTGCCCCCGAAGGAACCCGAAGCGACGCGGAGCCGCCCTAGCAGCATCGCTCTCCAACGGCACGACGCGCACCATCGGCTTTCCCGCCTTGGCGATGACGAAGGATTCGCCCTCTGCCGCCTGCTCGACAAGGCGCGAGAGGTGGGTCTTGGCTTCATGGATGTTGACGATACGCACAGGCGCCTCCTCGCGGACTTAGTCTATTAAACTTAGTTTACTTCATCCTCATTGTCGAATCGCTCTTTTCGCCGGGCGCCAAATGGATTAGCTCTCGGCCATGACGACGACGCACCTGCCTTTCCTTTCCATCGATCCCGCCAGCCGCCGGGTCTCGCTCGACGGCCGCGATCCGCAATTCTACCGCGACCCGAACCCCGCCTATGCGGCGCTGCACGCGCACTGTCCCACTTTCTGGTGGGAAGAGCAGAAGATGTGGTATTTCACGGGCTACGACCATGTGAACGCGCTTTTGCGCGACCGCCGCTTCGGCCGGCAGATCCTGCATGTGGCGACGCGCGAGGAGCTCGGCATGCCGGCGCCCCAGCCGCATCTTGCACATTTCGACGCGGCGGAGGCCTGGTCGCTGCTGGAGCTGGAGCCGCCGGAGCACACGCGGCTGCGCACCCTCGTCAACCGCGCCTTCGTCTCGCGCATGATCGAGAAGCTGACGCCGGAAATCGCCGCGCTCTGCCACGAGGCCATCGACCGTTTCGAGAAGGACGGCCGGGTCGAGCTGCTCTCCGCCTTCGCCGATATCCTGCCGGTGACGATGATCGCCCGCATGATCGGCATTCCCGACGCGATGGGGCCGCAGCTCCTGAAATGGTCGCATGCCTATGTGCGCATGTACATGTTCGGCCGCACCCGCGAGGATGAAGTCGACGCAGACAGGGCGGCCGAGGAATTTTCCGACTACGTGCGCGGCGTGATCGCCGAGCGCCGGGCGGAGCCGCGCGACGACCTGCTCTCGCACATGGTCCACACCGAGCATCGCGGCCAGCTCCTCACCGAGGACGAGCTCATCTCCACCACCATCGTGCTGCTCAATGCCGGCCACGAGGCGACGGTGCACCAGATCGGCAATGCCGTGCGCACGATCCTGGAAAACGGCGCAGACCCGGCCGTGCTTTTCGCCGATGCGAAGGCGACGGAGCGCACGGTCGAGGAATGCCTGCGCATCTCCGCGCCGGTGCACATCTTCCAGCGCTATGCGCTCGAAGACGTCGAGATCGACGGCATCCATTTCCGCCGCGGCGAGAAGGTGGCGATGATCCTCGCCGCCGCCAATCTCGACCCGAAGAAATTCTCCGATCCGCTCACCTTCAGGCCGGATCGCGACGAGGGCCCGAACCTCTCCTTCGGCGCGGGCATCCATTTCTGCATCGGCGCGCCGCTTGCCCGGCTGGAGCTGAACATCGCCCTGCCGATCCTCTTCCAGCGCCTGCCCGGCCTCAGGATCGCCAAGCCACCCGTGGTGAAGGACGTCTATCACTTCCACGGGCTGGAGGCGCTGGAGCTCGAATGGTAGGAATACCGTCAACCGGTACTTCGATCCTCATCCTTGCCATAGTGATTGCGCTCACGTTCGCTGCGCCCGTCGTCGCCCTCGTGCCGACAAGGGGCGCCCGCCACGCCTCCGTCATGCTGGCCATCGTCAGCGGTGTGTGCCTCTACCTTGCCGTCGACGAGGCTCCGAACGACCGCCTCGGCCTGGTATCTCTCGTCAACTATGTCCTGCCCGTCTTTTGGCTCGCGTCCGTCGCCATCGCAATCGTCGCCATCATCTTCAGGCGCCGGCGCGATGGCGAACCGACATTGGCCGGAAATTTCCTGTTCGGTCTTGCCGCCGGCTTGCCGATCCCCCTGCTCCTGTTGCTCAAGATCGGCATTTTCAGCCGCATGCCGGGCGCTTTGCTTGTCGTCGTCCTGGGTGCGGCGGCAGCGTTCCTCGTCCACCAGACCTTCCGGGGATTGAAAGACTCGCGATGGGTCCGGCCGTTCGATGCCTATGGATGCACCTGCCTTTCCGCCGCTCTCGCGATCGCCTTTTCCCTCGTTCTGGGCTGCATCTCGGCAGCGACGGTCGCCCGGAAGGCGGCAGAAGTCGCAGCAGGCCGGCCCTACTGCCTTCAGTCGGGCGACCGTACCGTGACCGGCCTCCTCGATCTTTCCATGCTGACGTTCCGCCAGCGCAAGCAGGGCTTCGGCGCGGCCCCCGCCTATCTTCGCAACCACGGCCTTCTCGTCATCGCCACCGGGGACGGCCTGAAGGTGATGAACTGGTCCTATGGCGCGCAAGCCTTCAGGCCCGAAGCCCTGGCGGAAAGCCCGAATGTGTCCGCACGGCCGCAAAGCCTCTGCTCTCCCGCACAAGTCCCCGTCCCTACAGCCGGATGACGTAGTCCTTGCGAGTCGTTTCAACGACTTCCCAGGTTCCCTTGAAGCCGGGCCTGAGGATCAGGCGGTCGCCGGCCCTCAGGTGGAAGGCTTCGCCGTTCTCCGCCGTCACGATGGAATAGCCTTCGAGGATGTGGAAATATTCCCACTCGTCGTACTGGATGCGCCACTTTCCCGGCGTCGACTGCCAGATGCCGGCATAAAGGCCGCCATCCGCCTCCTCGATGTTCCAGGTGGTGAAGACCGGATCGCCTGCGATCAGCCGGTCGGCGGCGGGGCGGCCCGTCTCGGGCTCGATGCCGGTAATGTCGAAATCGCGTATCGTCGTCATAAGGCTGTCCGTTCCTTCCGCGCCCCTCGTCCGGCGCGACATCCCCTTCTCCCCGCCCCGCGGGGAGAAGGCAGCCGGCAGGCCGGGCGAGCGGGCAAGCCCTCAGGCCTTGGCCAGCGCCTGCTCGATGTCGGCGATGATGTCGGCGACGTCCTCAAGGCCGATGGACAGGCGCACGACGTCCGGGCCGGCGCCGGCGGCAACCTGCTGCTCCTCGGAAAGCTGGCGGTGCGTGGTGGAGGCCGGATGGATGACCAGCGAGCGCGTGTCGCCGATATTGGCGAGGTGCGAGAGCATTTCCAGCCCCTCGACGAAGCGCTTGCCCGATTCGTAGCCGCCCTTGAGGCCGAAGGTGAAGACGGCCCCTGCCCCCTTCGGCGAATAGCGCTGCTGGAGGGCGTGGTTCTCGTTGTCCTCGAGGCCGGCATAATTGACCCAGGAGACCTTGTCGTGGCCCTTCAGCCATTTGGCGACGGCGAGCGCGTTGTCGCAATGGCGCTGCATGCGAAGCGGCAGCGTCTCGATGCCGTTGAGGATCTGGAAGGCGTTGAACGGCGAGATGGCGGGGCCGAAATCGCGCAAGCCCAGGACCCGGCAGGCGATGGCGAAGGCGAAGTTGCCGAAGGTGGCGTGCAGGACGATGCCGGCATAGTCCGGGCGCGGCTCGGACAGCGCCGGATATTTGCCGGAGGCCGACCAGTCGAAGGTTCCGCCGTCGACGATGATGCCGCCCATGGACGTGCCGTGGCCGCCCATGAACTTGGTCAGCGACTGCACGACGATATCGGCGCCGTGCTCCAGCGGGCGCAGCAGGTAGGGCGTCGCCATGGTGTTGTCGACGATGAGCGGCAGGCCGTGGCGATGGGCGATCTCGGCAATGGCGGCGATGTCGACGAAGGTGCCGCCGGGATTGGCCGGGCTCTCGATGAAGATCGCCTTGGTCTTGTCGTCGATCTGGCTCTCGAAGGCCGAGAGATCGAGGGGATCGACCCAGCGCACATGCCAGTCGAAGCTCTTGAAGGCATTGCCGAACTGGTTGATCGACCCGCCGTAGAGCCGGCGGGAGGCGATGAAATTGTCGCCGGGCCGCATGATCGTGTGGAAGACGAGGAGCTGGGCGGAATGGCCCGAGGCGACGGCGAGCGCCGCCGTGCCGCCCTCCAGCGCCGCGACGCGCTCTTCCAGCACGGCCTGCGTCGGGTTCATGATGCGGGTGTAGATGTTACCGAAAGCCTGCAGGCCGAAGAGCGCGGCGGCATGATCCGTGTCGTTGAAGACGAAGCTGGTGGTCTGGTAGATCGGCGTCGCCCGCGCGCCGGTCGTGGGGTCCGGCTGCGCGCCGGCATGGATGGCGAGCGTGGAAAATCCGGGCTTGTTCTTCGTCATGGATGAGCCTCCCTGGCTGAGTTTGCCGCACTATTCCAGAGAGATAGAGGCCGGTCAAAGAAAGATTTTCCGTGCGGGAGCCGCAGCGCGCAAAGCCCGCGCGCCGCAATCGTCAGGCGACGAGGCGCGGATACTCGATCGCCGGGCAGCGGTCCATGACCACCTTGACGCCGGCCGCCTCGGCCTTGGCGGCCGCCTCGTCATGGCGCACCGAAAGCTGGCCCCAGATCGCCTTGGGCAGCGGATCGAGCGCCAGCGCCTCGTCGATGACCGAAGGCAGCGCATCGGCGGCGCGGAAGACGTCGATCATGTCGATGGGCTCGGCGATATCGGCAAGGCGGGCAACGACGGGCTGGCCGAGGATTTCCTTGCCGGCCTGCCCCGGATTGACCGGGATGACCCGGTAGCCCTTGCGCAGGAGGAACCCCATGACCCGGTAACTCGGCCGCTCGGGGTTCGGCGAGGCGCCGACGAGCGCGATCACCTTGGTCGAGCGCAGGATGTCGGCGAGATAATAGTCCGGATAGGAATCGTGATTCATGGCGTTACCCCGTTTCTCGGCGGAGAATTGGGATAACGCAGCGTGAAGTCAATATCACCCGCCCTACGACGCCTTGAGCATCAGCACCGGATATTCCGTCACCGGGCAGCGGTCCATGACGACACGGATGCCCGCCGCCTCCGCGCGGGCGGCGGCGGCATCGTCGCGCACCGTGAACTGGCCCCACAGCACGGACGGCAGCGGGGAGAGCGCCAGCACCTCGTCGACGACGGATGGCAAGCGGTTTGCCGCGCGGAAGACGTCGACCATGTCGATCGGCTCGGGGATGTCGGCAAGGCGGGCGTAGACGGTCTGGCCGAGAATCTCCTTGCCGGCATGGCCGGGATTGACCGGGATGACGCGATACCCCTTGCCGAGCAGGAACCCCATGACGCCGTGGCTCGGCCGCGCGTCGTTCGGCGAGGCACCGAGCACGGCGATCGTGTGCACGGATTTCAGGATCTCGCGGATGTAGCTTTCGGGATAGTGATCGTGGTTCATCGCGGCCTCCTCCGGCTTTGGCGACTGTCTCTCACCCGTCTTCCAGGCCGATACTCTAGCGCCAAACCTTAAAGAAGCGGACCGCGCCGCAAGCCGCTTCGGCCGGCAACCTGTACCAATCCGGGCCACATCCAGCCGTTTCGGCCTTGTTTGACCGGCCATGGCAGAAATTGCGGATTGCAAATCGCCCGCTTTGGGCGGATGAAGGGTCTCCCTTCGCCTGCCCGCCCCCGAGGTTCCAGATTGCCGCTCGACGTCCTCTTCCTCGTGCTCTTCGGCGCGGCGCTGCATGCGAGCTGGAATGCCATCGTCAAGGCCGGCACGGACAAGTCGCTGGATGCGGCGATGGTCGCGCTCGGCGCCGGGGCCGTCGGCCTCTTCTTCCTGCCCTTCATGCCGCTGCCCAAACCCGAGGCCTGGCCGTTCATCCTCGTCTCGGCCTTCCTGCAGTTCGCCTATTTCCAGCTCGTGGCGGGGGCCTACCGGGCCGGCGACATCGGGCTCGTCTATCCGCTGATGCGCGGCACCGCTCCCCTTCTCGTCGCCATGACGAGCGGCGTGGTGCTCGGCGAACACCTGACGCCCGCGGCCATGGCCGGCGTCCTCGTCATCTCGGCGGGCGTCCTGACGCTCGCCTTCGAATCGCGCCGCGGCGGGCGGCACGCCATCCTTCTTGCGCTCGCCAATGCCGTGGTGATCGCGACCTATACCTTCGTCGACGGCGCGGGCGCGCGCGCCTCCGGCAATGCCGTTTCCTATACGCTGTGGATGTCGCTGCTGCCGCCGGTGCTGCTCTTCGGCTGGGCCGTCGCGCGGCGCGGCCGGGCCACGGTCTGGAACCACGTCCGGCGCAACTGGGCGCGCGGCCTCTTCGGCGGCGCCGGTTCCATCGCCTCCTACGGCCTTGCGCTCTGGGCGATGACGAAAGCCCCCGTCGCCACCGTCGCGGCACTGCGCGAGACCGCCATCGTCTTCGCCCTCCTCATCTCCGTCTTCGTGCTGAAGGAAAAAGCAAGCGTCTGGCGCTACCTCGCCGGCGCAGTGATCGCGGCCGGCGTGCTGGTGCTGAAGCTGGCTTAGGATTGAATTTTCCGTCCTCGCGATGTAAGTATGTACATACTTACGTACAGAGGATGCCATGAAGGTCGTCAGTCTTTCAGAATTGCGTGCGAATATCGCCAAACATTTTGACAGCGTGGAAGAGGATCGGGACGAACTGATCGTCACGCGCCAGAACCGCGAGCCTATGGTCGTCATGTCGCTTTCCGATTTCGAAGGCTGGAAAGAGAGTCTGTACCTCACCGCCAGCCCGGCAAACCGTGACCATCTCCTGCGCTCCATCCAGTCGCTGGATGCCGGTAAGGTCGTGACCAGAACGCTCGACGACCTCGGCGGCGAATGAAAATCTGCTTCTCTCCCGAAGCCTGGGCCGATTTCATCTATTGGACGGAAACCGACCGCAAGACGGCGGAAAAGATCGTTGCGCTGATCAAGGAATGCCGGCGCGAGCCGTTTTCCGGCATCGGCAAGCCCGAGCCGCTACGCGGCGAATTGAAGGGCTTCTGGTCCCGCCGCATCACGCAGGAACACCGCCTCGTCTATCGCGTAACCGGCAGCGGCGCCGCGCAGGTACTGGAGATCGCCGCCTGCCGCTATCACTACGGCTGACGCTGCCTCACTTCCACTCCGGCATGCGCTTGCCGAGGAAGGCGCCGATGCCCTCCTTCGCGTCATCCACGAGCATATTGTCCGTCATGGTCGCGACGGCGATGTCGTAGGCGTCGGCGAGCGGCAGGCCGGCCTGGGCGCGGAAGGCGGCCTTGCCGATGCGCAGGGCCTGCGGCGATTTCGCGGCGATGACGGCGGCGTATTTGTCGACGACCTGGCGCAGATACTGCTGCGGCACGATGCGATTGACGAGGCCGAAGTCCTTGGCCGTCGAGGCGTCGATCGTCTCGCCGGTCAAAAGCATCTCCATCGCCTGCTTGGGATGGGCGGCGCGGCTGACGGCGACCATCGGCGTCGAGCAGAAGAGGCCGATATTGACGCCCGGCGTGCAGAAGGCGGAGGTATCGGTGCAGACGGCAAGGTCGCAGCTTGCGACGAGCTGGCAGCCGGCGGCGGTCGCAAGTCCGTCGACCTCGGCGACTACGGGCTGCGGCAGCGCGGCGATCTTCAGCATGATGTCGGCCGCCATGCGCATGGTCTTCTCGAAGAAGGCGCGCCCGCCGTCGGCATCCGCGCGCCGCGCGGTCATTTCCTTGAGGTCGTGGCCGGCGGAGAAGACCTTGCCCGTCGAGGCGAGCACGACGACGCGGATGGCATCGTCGGCAGCGGCGGCATCGAGCGCCGCGCCGAGCGCTTCCATCGTGGCGATGGAAAGGGCGTTCGCCGGCGGATTGTCGAGGGTGATCCTGAGGATCGGTTCCGCGCGCTCGACACGCACCGGGCCGGCCGCATCCTCTTTCCTGAACGTCACCACATCCGCCATGATCGCCTCCTTCACGTTCCTCCCTTGCGGTCTACGACGCACGGCCGAGGCTTTCAAGCGTGCCATAGACTTTGAGAGGGCTTGCCGCGCCCGCGGGACCGACTGTAAAGCGGACGCAAGGAGATGCCCATGCAACCGACGCCGATCATGGATCCGGAGGCGCTGAACCGCTTCCTCGAAGCCGACTTTCCGCAGCTTCATACGGACGGCAAGGTCTTCGAGGTGATGGAGGTCGGCCCCGGCACGGTCGTCATGCGGCTGGAGCCCAACGAGCGGCACCTGCGCCCCGGCGGCACGATATCCGGCCCCACCCTCTTCGCGCTCGCCGATGTCGGCGCCTGGTGCGCGGTGCTCGCCCATATCGGCCCGGTGGCGCTCGCCGTCACCACCAACCTCAACATCAATTTCCTGCGCAAGCCCGAGCCCGGCCCTCTCTCCTGCACCTGCCGTCTCCTGAAGCTCGGCAAGCGGCTGGCGGTGGTGGAAGCCTCGATTTTCGATGCTGACAGCGAGGATCTGGTGGCCCATGCCACCGCAACCTACTCGATTCCGCCAAGATAATTTGTGGTATTAAAATACCTCATAAATAAGCCATTGTTTTCATTTATCTATCTTTGGCGTCGCCCGGATCGCGTCCCTTGACGCCTCATCGGCTCTCGCTTATAAGCCGCCGAGATCGCGGTCCCCTCGGGCCGCGTTCGATTTTTGGCATCCGCAAGGGGCCAAACCAAGCAACAAGAAACGCCCGCGGCCCCACAGGCTCCGGGACCCAAGGAAAGAGCTACTCCCATGGCAACCTTCGTACAGAAGCCCGCCGAGGTAGAGAAGAAGTGGATCCTCATCGACGCCGAAGGCCTCGTTGTCGGTCGCCTCGCTACCCTCATTGCGAACCGCCTGCGCGGCAAGCATAAGGCCACCTTCACGCCCCACGTCGACGACGGCGACAACGTCATCGTCATCAATGCCGACAAGGTCGTCTTCACCGGTAAGAAGTACTCCGACAAGAAGTACTACTGGCACACCGGCTACCCGGGCGGCATCAAGGAGCGTACGGCTCGCCAGATCATCGAAGGCCGCTTCCCGGAGCGCGTCCTCGAAAAGGCCGTCGAACGCATGGTTCCGCGCGGCCCGCTCGGCCGTCGCCAGATGAAGAACCTGCGCGTCTACGCCGGTTCCAACCATCCGCATGAAGCCCAGCAGCCCGTCGCCCTCGACGTCGCCAAGCTGAACAGCAAGAACACAAGGAGCGCCTGATAATGGCCGACCTCTCCTCGCTCAAGGACCTCGGCGTCGCTGCCGCTGCTCCGGCCGCTTCTGCCCCGGTACACGTCAAGAAGGTTGACGCCCAGGGCCGTTCCTACGCCACCGGCAAGCGCAAGGACGCCGTCGCCCGCGTGTGGGTCAAGCCGGGCTCCGGCAAGATCACCGTCAACGGCAAGTCGTTCGAAGCCTACTTCGCCCGCCCGGTCCTGCAGATGATCCTGCAGCAGCCGATCGTCGCGGCTGCCCGTGACGGCCAGTTCGACATCGACGCGACCGTCGCCGGCGGCGGCCTTTCCGGCCAGGCCGGTGCCGTTCGTCACGGCATCTCCAAGGCGCTGACCTACTTCGAGCCGGGCCTGCGCCCGGTCCTGAAGAAGGGCGGCTTCCTGACCCGCGACTCGCGCGTCGTCGAACGCAAGAAGTACGGCAAGGCCAAGGCCCGCCGTTCGTTCCAGTTCTCCAAGCGTTGATCGCTCGGACAACTTCTTCTTCTGGAAAGGCCGGGGTTCACCCCGGCCTTTTCGTTTTAAGGCTCTGAAAAACCCCTTGCCATCGAGACCGCGATTGGCGAACGTCCGCCAGATTTCGGAGGGGATTTTCATGGCCAACAAGACCATCGACCACGCCATCACGGCCAGAACGCTGAAGAGCGCCGCATCGGACCCGACCCATGCCGGCATCCTCTCCTTCATGCGCCGGCGTTACAGCAAGGTGCTGAAGGACGTGGACGCGGTGGTCTGGGGCATTCCCTTCGATGCCGCCACCTCCAACCGACCCGGCGCGCGCTTCGGGCCGCAGGCCATCCGCCGCGCCTCGGCGACCATGGACAACGACCCGCAATATCCCTTCGAGCGCGACCTCTTCGAGGACATGGCCGTCATCGACTACGGCGACTGCCTGCTCGACTACGGCAACCATTCGAAGACGCCGGCGACCATCGAGCGCGAAGCCCGCAAGATCCTCAAATCCGGCGCCTACATGCTGACGCTCGGCGGCGACCATTTCATCACGCTGCCGCTGCTGCGCGCTCATGCCGAAAAATACGGCCCCCTCTCCCTCGTGCAGTTCGACGCCCACCAGGATACCTGGCCGGACGAGAAGGGCCGCATCGACCACGGCTCCTTCGTCGGCACCGCCGTGCGCGAGGGCCTGATCGACGCCGAAAGCTCGATCCAGATCGGCATCCGCACCCATGCGCCGGAAGATTGCGGCGTCCGCATCGTCTATGGCTACGAGGTGGAGGAGATGAGCGCGGGCGAACTTGCCGACACGATCGTGCGCCATGTCGGCGCGCGCTCGACCTACATCACCTTCGATATCGACTGCCTCGATCCCGCCCATGCGCCCGGCACAGGCACGCCGGTCTCCGGCGGCCCGTCCAGCGCAAAAATCCTCTCGGTGCTGCGCAAGCTCGGCGCGCTGCATGTGGTGGGCTCCGACGTCGTGGAGGTGGCGCCGGCCTACGACCATGCGGACATCACCGCCATCGCCGGCTCGACCATCGCCATGTACATGCTCGGCCTTCGCGCCGAATGGCTCGCCGAACGGCGTTGAATGCGACACGGCAAGGGTCTATATCGGCGGCAGATCATGAAAAGGATGGATGGCAGATGAAACCGAAGATCTTCATCGATGGCGAACACGGCACGACGGGTTTGCAGATCCGCACGCGCATGGCCGGCCGCAGCGATGTCGAGCTCCTGTCCATCCCCGAAGCCGAGCGCCGCAATGCCAAGCTGCGCGAGGACATGCTGAACAGCGCCGACGTCGCGATCCTCTGCCTGCCGGACGACGCCTCGAAGGAAGCCGTCGCCATGGTCGCCGGCAACAACCGGGTGCGCATCATCGACACCTCGACCGCGCACCGCGTCAACCCGGACTGGACCTACGGCTTTGCCGAGATGGACCGCGAGCAGGCGAAGAAGATCGCCGGCGCCCGCTGCGTCGCCAATCCCGGCTGCTACCCGACGGGCGCCATCGGGCTCCTGCGCCCGCTGCGCCTCGCCGGCATCCTGCCCGAGGACTATCCGGTCACGGTCAACGCGGTTTCCGGCTATACGGGCGGCGGCAAGCAGCTCATCGCACAGATGGAAAATGCCGACCATCCCGAGCATATCGACGCGCCGCACTTCCTCTACGGCCTTTCTCTCAAGCACAAGCATGTGCCGGAAATGCAGGTGCACGGCCTTCTCTCCCGCACGCCGCTCTTCTCGCCCTCGGTCGGAAAGTTCGCGCAGGGCATGATCGTCCAGGTGCCGCTCTACCTTGACGACCTCAACGACCATGCCTCGCTCGGCTCGATCCACGAGGCGCTCGCCGACCACTATGCCGGCCAGGACATCGTCGAGGTGGTGGACCTCAAGGAAAGCGCGGCGCTCGCCCGCGTCAACGCCGTGGAGCTGGCCGACACGGACCGCATGAAGCTCTACGTCTTCGGCACGGCCGGCGCTCCCCATGTCAACCTCGTCGCCCTGCTCGACAACCTCGGCAAGGGCGCCTCGGGCGCTGCGGTGCAGAACATGGACCTGATGCTGAAGGGTTGACCGGGCGAAACTGCCCCTCATCCGCCTGCCGGCACCTTCTCCCCGCAAGCGGGGAGAAGGGACCACACGGTGCCGTTATTCTTCACATAGACAGTTTGGGTCGGGAAAGCCGAGCGGCGTTTCCCTTCTCCCCGCTTGCGGGGAGAAGGTCGCGGTAGCGGGATGAGGGGCAATCCCTCTTAACGTTCCATTTCCCCATAAAACCCGCGCCAATGCGCGACCGCGAAGCCCAGCACGACGAGGGCGCCGGCCTGGTGGGCGAGCGCCCAGCCGAGGGGGACCTGCCAGACCAGCGTGAGGATGCCGAGCGTCGCCTGGAGACAGACGAGGCCGAAGAGCACGAGCGAGCGGCGGGCATGGGTCGTCCGCGGCGCCGCGCGGAGCGAGACGATCAGGTTGACCAGCACCAGCGTGAAGAGCACATAGGCGCCGACGCGGTGGACGAACTGCACGGTCTTGGGGTTCTCGAAGAGATTGATCCACCAAGGCTGCTGCACGAAGAGGCCACCCGGCACGACGGCACCGTCCATCAGCGGCCAGGTATTGTAGGAAAGGCCGGCATCGAGGCCGGCCACGAGCGCGCCGAGATAGATCTGGAAGATCGCCATGCAGGCGATGATGCCGGCCATGCGCCGGGAGACGGTGGGGGCCGGATCGTCGCTGTGCGGGGCGAGCGCGCGCATCAGCCACATCGTCCCGGTGAAGATGAGACAGGCGATGGTGAGGTGCGTCGCAAGCCGGTACTGGCTGACCGAGACGCGGTCGGCAAGGCCGGAGGAGACCATCCACCAGCCGATGAAGCCCTGGAAGCCGCCGAGCGCCAGAAGGCCGGCGAGCGGCCAGCGCATCTTCTTCTCGATGCGGCCGGTCAGCCAGAAGAAGACGAGCGGCACGGCGAAGACGAAGCCGATGGAGCGGGCGATCAGCCGATGCGCCCATTCCCACCAGAAGATCGTCTTGAATTCATCGACGGTCATGCCCTTGTTGATCTGCTCGTATTGCGGAATGCGCTTGTAGAGGTCGAATTCCTCCTGCCAGTCCTTTTCCGTGAGCGGCGGGATGGCGCCGTGGACCGGGTTCCATTCGGTGATGGAAAGGCCCGATTCGGTAAGCCGCGTCGCGCCGCCGACGAGCACCAGCACGAACAGCGTGAACAGCACGCAGCCCAGCCAGATACGCACCTGCCGGCGGTTGCGGTCGATCCTGTCCGTCTCGTTGCCGCTGCGATAGGCGGTGGCGGTCGTGGCGCTCATTTCCTCGGCTCCTCTGACCGGGCGGCGGCTGCCGGCCCGGCTTTTTCGGCGGTTGCGGCGGCAAAACCGCAGATGCGGCGCCGCCAGCGTTGATTTGCCCGACCGGCCCGTGCAAAACAAGGCCCGAACCTTTGCGGCATGCCGTCGCGGCCCGCCTTCCCCGATGAATTTGAAAGACCGTCCATGCCCCCTCGCCTCAGAAAGCTGATCGGCACGATCCTCATCATCATCCTCGTGCTCGCCTATGCGCTGATCGCAACGACCGTCGCCTCGGCGACGCTCGGGCAGTCGGCCTGGTACATCCACCTTCTCTATTTCGCCGTGACGGGCCTTTTGTGGATCCTGCCGGCGATGCTGATCATCAAATGGATGGAAAAGCCGGAACGCAAGTGACGAGCCGGGTCCCGCCGCATTATCGAATCGCTAACCGCACCCGGCGATTCCCGACGGCGGGGCGGCGGGGTTAAACCTATCGGCAGGCCTTGCGGCTATGGTTTTCGCGCGGCGATGCGGCCGCGGACCAAGGCGCACGGGTCGGTAGCGATGCAACTTCATCTCCAGGTCATGCCATCCGGGCACCTGCTCGCGGACGGGGCGGAAAGCCTTGAGGGCGCGGCTGTCTCCGCCCCCCTTTCCCTGCGCCTGCACGAGCGCCCGGAACCGCTGGAGCCCGTCTGGCGGGCGCTCGAGGCGGAGGACGGCCTCTCCCTGCACCAGGGCTATGACTGGTGCCGCGCCTGGGCGGAAAGCCATGGCGGGCGCCTCTTCGTCATCGAGGGCGTTTCGGCGGGGCGCACCCGGCTCATCCTGCCGCTGGAGATCGTCCGTCTCGGACCCTTGCGCATCGCGCGCCTGCTGGCGAGCGATTTCAGCAACATCAATACCGGGCTTTATACGCCGTCCCTTCGCGCCCTCGCCGCATCGGGGGAGCTGGACGCGGCCTTCCGGCAGGCGCGCGGCCTCTTTGCCCGCCATTTCGATCTCCTGCTGCTCGACAAGGTGCCGCTCGCCTGGCGCGGCGCGCAAAGCCCGTTTGCGGCATTTGCCGGCGTCGTCAACCAGAATGCCGCGTTCCAATTGCCGCTGCTGGCGGATTTCGAGCAGACGCTGGCCCAGCTCAACGCCAAGCGCCGCCGCAAGAAATTCCGCACCTCCGAGCGCCGCCTTTCTGCGATCGGCGGCTACGAGCACGTCATGGCCGCGTCCGGCAAGGAGGCGGCCGATATCCTCGAAACCTTCTTCCGCCAGAAGGCCGCGCGCTTCGACGCGATGGGCCTGCCCGACGTCTTCCGCAGCGAGGAAACGCGCAACTTCTTCCGTGCGCTCGCGGCGATGCCGGCAACGGCGGATGCCTACCCGCTCCGCCTCCACGCGCTGCGCCTCAAGGGCGAGAACGAAGGCCGCATCCTTGCGATCGCCGGCCTGTCGCGCAAGGGCGACCACGTCATCTGCCAGTTCGGCTCGATAGACGAGACCATCGCGGCCGATGCCAGCCCCGGCGAGCTGCTGTTCTATCTCGCCATCCGGCAGCTCAACGGCGAAGGCGTGCGTCTCTTCGATTTCGGGATCGGCGACCAGCCCTACAAGCGCTCCTGGTGCACGCAGGAAACGCCGCAGCACGATCTCTTCTGGGCCGCGACCGGGGCGGGACGGGCCGCCGCCGTCCTTCACCGCATGAAGACGGGCGCGAAGCGCTTCATCAAGCAGAACGCGAAAGCCTATTCCTTCGTGCAGCGCCTTCGCTCCGGCCGGCAGAAACAGGCCGTGACGGATACCGACGCCGACTGAGCCTCAGGCCGCCCGGCGGCCGGGGTGGCGCGGCGGCTCGCCCGCCTCGCCCGTCATCAGCACGATCTCGCTGTAGCCGGCCTCGCCGAAGGCGCCGATCAGGTCGACGATCTCGTCCTCGGCGGCACCGGGAATGGACAGGATGATATCGGTCCCCTGCCCGTGGGTCAGGCGGCGCACGCCCTCCACTTCCGCCGGCCCGCATTCGACGATCACCGTGTCGTAGGCATCGCAGAGCGAGTTGATCACCATGGCCAGCCGGTCGATGCCGCGCATGGCGCGCTTGATGTCGGCATTGCCGCGCGCAATGACATGGGCGGCGGAAAGCCGGTCGCCGTGGATGATATCGCCGAAGGCGGCATCGCCGACGAGAAGGTCGGTGATGCCCGGCACGTCGACCGACTGCGCCATCAGCCGCGTCGGGCAAGCCGAGCCGGTGAGGTCGATCACCAGCGTCTTGCGGTCCGCTTCCGCGATGCGGCGGGCGAGCATGACGGTGGCGGTGGAACCGCGGTCGCCGGAGGGCGAGACGGAGATGGCGACGGGGATATCGTTGTCGACCATGTGCCGCGCGACGGCCGCGACGGAAAAATTGTCCTCGTCGCCAAGAGCGGTGGCGGCAGGCTGCGGTTCCTCCGCCGGCACTGCCTTTTCCTCTTCTTCCTCTTCTTCCGGGCCGATATCGGCAAGAAGCGATTTCGCCGGCACCGGAACCTCCCGCGCGGCGGCAAAGCGCACACGGCCCGCCGGTTTTTCGGCGACGGCCACGGGCTCGACGGCCTCGTCATCGTCCTCCTCGCGGCGATAGACCGCCTCCGCCGGTGCGCCGACGGGCTTCAGGGCACGGCCGCTGAAGAGTTCGGCAAGCAGGATGGCGACGGCGCTCAGGGCAAAGCCAGCCACGCCGCCGACGACGGTGATCGGCACGACCTTCGGGAAAGAGACTTCCGTGGGCTCGACCGCGGCGGAGATGACGCGGGCGTCGGCCGGCGTCGAGCCGCTGCTGGTGCGCGAGGTCGCCTCGCGGTAGCGGGCGAGATAGGTTTCGAGAAGCTCGCGCTGGGCGGCGGCCTCCCGCTCCAGCGCCTTGAGGCCGACTTCGTCCTCGCCGGCCCGGGCGCTGTCGGCCTTCAGCGTGTTGAGCTGCTGGACAAGCTGCTGTTCGCGCAGCTTTGCCGTCTTCGCCTCGTTTTCCAGGCTCGACAGGATTTTCTGCGTCTCCGAGCGGATCTGCGTGCGGATGCCGGCAAGCTGCGAGCGCAGTCCCTTCAGCCGCGGATGGCCGTCGAGGAGCGAGGTGGAAAGGTCCGATATCTGCGCCTGGGTCTGCGCCTCGTTTTCCTTCAGGCGCTGGATCATCTGCGAATCGACGACGGCCGGGAGCGTGTCCGGCGCCCCGCCGCTCTTCAGGACGGTGCGCACGCCCTCCGCCCGCGCCTCGGCGCTGGCGCGATCGCCGCGCACTTTCGCCAGTTCCGTCGAGATATCGTTGAGCTGGCGCGCGGCGAAGGTGGTGTTGTCGCTGGTCGGCAGCAGGTCGGATTGCGAGCGGTATTCGGCAACCTTCTGCTCGGCCTCGCGCACCTTTTCACGCAGGTTGGCGATTTCCGGCTCCAGCCAGCGCGTCGCCTCGGAATTGGTGTCGAGCTTGGCGCCGCTCTGGAGCGAAAGGTAGACCTTGGCCATCTCGTTGGGAATGTCGGCGGCAAGGCGCGGGTCCTTCGAGCTGAACTCGATGCCGATGACGCGCGATTTCTCCACCTGGTAGACGACCAGCTTTTCGTTGAACTCCTTCAGCACGCGCTCTTCGGGCGGCAGGTCGAGCGGGTTCTTCTTGAGGCCCAGCACGACGAGAAGGTCGGAAATGGCGGACGGCTTCGCGGTCGGGTCGAATTCCTCCAGTTCATAGAGCTTCATGTTGCGGGCGACCTGCTTGATGAGGTCGGCGGACTTGAGAAGCTGCACCTGGCTGGCGATGCCCAGTTCGTCGAGCGCCGGGCGCTCGCGGTCCTGCGTGCGGTCCTGCCCCGTCGTGAAGGCCGGCTCGCGCGTTTCGATGAGAAGGCGGGCCTCGCCCTTGTATTTTGGCGTGATCAGGTTCGCGGCGACGAAAGCCACCCCGGCACAGGCAACCGTCGCCATGAGCACGCGCATGCGCCTGCGCCAGATCGCGCCGAAAAGACCGCCAAGGTCGATATCGACATCCTGCTGGCTCCCATGAACGCCCGACATATCCCTACTCCAAACACGACGATTTTCCCGCAAGGTAAACAAAGATGGTAACCCAACGGTTAATCACTTTCGGTTGCCGAGGAGCCGCAATGCGCCTCTCGCGGGAGGCTCGCGATCGTGACCGCCTCGCGCCTTTACCAGCCATTAACCCTAACGGATCGATAACAGGCCCACACTTCTGATTTGCGGGATTGGACAGCGAATGACATTCGCAACGATCAACAGGGGCATACTGCTCGGGCTGGCGCTCGCCATGGCGGCCGCCCCGGGCTGCAGCGGCTATCGCCCTGCCCCCAAGGCCTTCCACGAGGCGACCATCCAGCCCTACCGGCTCGACAGCGGCGACCGCCTGCGCATCACCGTCTTCGAGCAGACGGGCCTCAGCAACACCTATACGATCGACCAGGCCGGCTACATCGCCTTCCCGCTCATCGGCCCGGTGCCGGCGCGCGGCAAGACGATCCAGGAGATGGAGGGCGCCATCGCGGCAAAGCTCCGGCAGGGCTACCTGCGCGATCCGGACGTCTCCATCGAGGTCGACCGCTACCGCTCGATCTACATCATGGGCGAAGTCGGCCAGGGCGGGCAGTACAGCTACGTCGCCGGCATGACGATCCAGAACGCCATCGCGGTCGCCGGCGGCTTCTCGCCGCGCGCCAACCAGCGCGACGTCGACGTCACCCGCAAGATCAACGGCAAGATCGTCACCGGCCGCGTCTCCATCTCCGATCCGGTGCTGGCCGGCGATACGATCTATGTCCGCGAGCGGCTGTTCTGAACACCATGGCGGACGATGGGCCCCTGCGCATCATTCACTGCTTCCGGTCGCCCATCGGCGGGATCTTCCGCCATGTACGCGACCTTGCGGAATTCCATGCGAAGGCCGGCCATGAGGTCGGCATCGTCTGCGACAGCCTCACGGGCAGCGCCTTCGAGGACAAGCTCTTCGACGGGATCCGCCCCTATCTCTCGCTCGGCCTCGTGCGCCTGCCGATCAGCCGGTCGGTCAGCCCGCGCGACCTCGTCGCCTTTCGGGAAAGCTATCGTGAAATAAAAGGTTTGCGGCCGGATGTGCTGCACGGGCACGGCGCCAAGGGAGGCGCCATCGCCCGGCTCATCGGCTCAGCCCTGCGGGTCAACAGGTATCGCGTAGCCCGCCTCTATTCGCCGCATGGCGGCAGCCTGCACTACAGGCGCAACACCGCGGCGGGCCTCGCCATCCTCACAGCCGAGCGGCTGCTGGAAAGGCTCGGCGACGGCCTCACCTTCGTGTGCGACTACGAGCGGGACGTCTACACGGCCCGCGTCGGCACGCCGCGCGTGCGCGCCGAGCGCATCTACAACGGTATCCACGACCGCGACTTCGAGACCGTCCATCCGCGCGAGGACGCCGTCGACTTCCTCTATATCGGCATGCTGCGCGACCTGAAGGGGCCGGACCTTTTCATCGACGCCTTCGCGCACACGGAGCGCCTCGTCGGGCGGCCGCTGTCCGCGCTGGTGATCGGCGACGGGCCGGACAAGGCCAAATATGAGGCGATGATCCTCGAGCGCGGGCTCGGCCGGCGCATCGGCCTCCTGCCGGCCATGAAGGCGCGCGAAGCCTTCGCCCTGACCCGCCACGTCGTGGTGCCCTCGCGCGCCGAGGCGATGCCCTATATCGTGCTGGAGGCGCTCGCCGCGCGCAAGCCGGTCATCGCCAGCCGCGTCGGCGGCATTCCCGAAGTGCTCGGCCCGGACAGCATCGCGCTGGCGGAGCCGGGCGATGCCCGCGCGCTCGCCGCCGTCATGACCGAGGCCATGACCGACCCGGACTGGCCGCGCAAGGTCATGCCGGAGCCCGCCGCCTTCAAGGAAACCTTCTCCGCCTCCGTCATGTCGGACGCGCTGCTCGCGCTCTACCGCGACGTCCTTGCCGGGCAGGATGGCGGGAAACGGCGCGCCTCCTGACGCTCCTGCCCACCGCTACGTAAACGTTTCTTAGGGGCTTCGTGCTATTCCGGCGGAAACCGCCTGTAGAGGCCCACCATGAACCACATCGACAAGCACGAGTCCTTCGACCCGGAGGCATTGAGGCGCAAGGCGTCGGAAATCCGCACGATCTCCGCCGACGACAGCGCGGACCAGGCCGATGGCGCGAAGTCCGCCGTGCTCAATCCGCTTGCCCGCAAGATCGCCCAGCAGTTCCGCGACGACAGCTATTCCCCGGCCATGATCACCGGCCTGCTGCGCCTGACCGAATTTTCGGCGCTGCTCGCCATCGGCTACGGCATCCATGTGTTCTATGTCAGCATGGCGATCACCGTCCTCTACGTCGCCGTGCTCGTCGGCGGCGCGGCCATCGGCGTGCTGCTGCTCCAGCTTGCCGACGCCTACCAGGTTCCCGCGCTGCGCTCGCCGCTGCGCATGGCGCCGCGCATTCTCGCCGCCTGGGTCATCGCGTTCGCCGCCATGTCGCTCGCCCTGTTCTTCTTCAAGTCGGGCGGGGCATATTCGCGCGTCTGGTTCGCCTCGTGGTTTGCGGCCGGCGCCGTCTACCTCGTCGTGGAGCGGCAGGTGATCGCCTACGCCATCCGCCGCTGGGCGCGCAACGGCACCATGGAGCGCCGCGCCGTCATCGTCGGCGGCGGCGACCCGGCCAAGGAGCTCATCCGCACGCTGGAGCACCAGCCGGAAAACGATATCCGCATCTGCGGCATCTTCGACGACCGCGACGAGCGCCGCTCGCCCTCGATCATCGCCGGCTATCCCAAGCTCGGCACCGTCGCCGAGCTCGTCGAGTTCGCGCGCCTTGCCCGCATCGACATGCTGATCATCTCGCTGCCGCTGTCGGCGGAGGCGCGCATCCTGACGCTGCTCAAGAAGCTGTGGGTGCTGCCGGTCGACATCCGCCTCGCCGCCCACGCCAAGGGCCTGCGCTTCCGCCCGCGCAGCTACTCCCAGGTCGGCAACCTGCCGATGCTCGACATCTTCGACAAGCCGATCGCCGACTGGGACAATGTCGCCAAGCGCATCTTCGACCTGTTCTTCAGCGTCGTCGCCATCCTGCTGCTGTGGCCGGTCATGCTCGGCGCGGCGCTGGCGGTCAAGCTCACCTCGCCGGGGCCCGTCATCTTCAAGCAGAAGCGCCACGGCTTCAACAACGAGATCATCGAGGTCTACAAGTTCCGCTCGATGTATACGCATCTGTCCGACCCGACCGCACGCGCCGCGGTGACGAAGGGCGATCCGCGCGTCACCCCGGTCGGCCGCTTCCTGCGCAAGTCCTCGATCGACGAACTGCCGCAGCTCTTCAACGTGCTGAAGGGCGAGCTCTCCCTCGTCGGCCCGCGCCCGCATGCCGTGCACGCCCAGTCGCACGACCGCAAGTATGTCGACATCGTGGACGGCTATTTCGCGCGGCACCGCGTCAAGCCGGGCGTGACCGGCTGGGCGCAGATCAACGGCTGGCGCGGCGAGATCGACCATGACGACAAGATCCGCTTCCGCACGGAATTCGACCTCTACTACATCGAGAACTGGTCGCTCTGGCTGGACCTGAAGATCCTGTTCCTGACGCCGATCCGCCTGCTCAACACGGAAAACGCCTATTGAGCGACGCGGCCCTCCCCCACGCCCCGACCTTCCGGCCGCAGCTTGCGGCCATCGGCGTTGCCGGCTCCGCGCTGGTGACGGTCGGCGTGTTCCTGTCCGGCTTCGTCATCAGCGAGCCGGCGCCCTACGAACTCTTCATGGCGGGCCTCATCGGCCTCTGGGCGATCGTCGGCCTTCGCATCTCGCGCGGCACCGCGCCGCTGCTCGTCCTCCTCATCGTCTTCAACGTCGGCGGCATGCTTTCGCTGACGGTGATGGACGACCTTGCCGACGGGCCGATGTACATCGCCGTCTCCACCTTCCTTGCGCTTTCCTGCGTCTTCTTCGCGGCGATCATCGAGGCAAGGCCGGCGCGGCTGGAGCTCATCTTCCGCGCCTGGGTGGCCAGCGCCCTCATCACCTCCCTCCTCGGCATCCTCGGCTATTTCCACGCCTTTCCCGGTTCGGACGTCTTCACGCTCTACGACCGCGCCAAGGGCGCCTTCCAGGACCCGAACGTCTTCGGCCCCTTCCTCGTCGCCCCCTCGCTCTACCTCGTGCACGGCCTTCTTTCCGGCCGCATCCTCGGCGCGCCGCTGAAGGTGGCGGGCGTCCTGATCCTGGCGCTCGGCCTCTTCCTCTCCTTCTCGCGCGCGGCATGGGCGCTCTACCTCTTCTCCGTCATGGCGCTCGTCTTCGTCATGCTGCTGAAGGAGCGCACCGGCGCCTTCCGGCTGAAGATCCTCGTCCTCAGCCTTGCCGCCGCCGTCATCATGGTCCTCGCGCTCGTCGTCGCGCTGCAATCCGACAAGGTGGCCGACCTCTTCTCCAACCGCACCCAGCTCGTGCAGGACTATGACGGCGGCCATCTCGGCCGCTTCGAACGCCACCGGATCGGCTTCCTGATGGCCATGGAAAAGCCGCTCGGCATCGGCCCCATGGTCTTCAGCCGCATCTTTCCGGAAGACGAGCACAATATCTGGCTGAAATCGCTGACGACCTACGGCTGGCTCGGCTTTTCCGCCTATTTCACCCTCATCGTGTGGACGCTCGCCGCGGGCTTCAAGGTGCTGCTGCGCAACCGCCCCTGGCAGCCGTTCCTGATGATCGCCTATATCTGCGTCGTCGGGCACACCGCCATCGGCTTCGTCATCGACACCGACCATTGGCGGCACGCCTACCTGCAGATCGGCATCGTATGGGGTTGCCTGGCACTGGAGCGCCGCCACAACCGGCGAACCCTGGAACCATCATGACCGACACGCCCGACAAGGTTCAACGCCCGCTCCGCCTGATGCAGGTGCTGGAGCCGAGCGGCGGCGGCTCGGGCCGCCATTTCGTCGACCTGTGCCGGGGCCTGCAGGCGCGCGGCCATGTCGTGCATGCGGTCTATTCGCCGCTGCGCGCGGAAGAGCGCTTCATCGCCGAACTGCAGGAGCTCGGCCTTCCCGGCGTCCATGCCGTGGCCATGACGCGCTCGCCCGGTCCCGCCGATTTTTCCGCCTGGCGGGCCCTGCGGGGCCTCATGCGGCAGACAGGCCCCTTCGACATCGTCCACGGCCACAGCTCGAAGGCCGGCGCGCTCACCCGTCTTCGCCTTCCCGGCCGGCATGTGCCGCGGGTCTATACGCCGCACGCCTTCCGCACCATGGACCCCGAGCTCGGCTCTCTCGGTCGCAAGGTCTACGGCACGATCGAGACGCTGCTGGCGCACGGTTTTACCGACCGGCTGATCTGCGTTTCGGCGGACGAATATGCCCATGCGCGGGCGTTGGGCATGCCGCGCCGCAAGCTCGCCATCGTCGTCAACGGGGTGGAGACCCCGCCGGCCGATTCCCGCGCGGGCGTGCGCGATGCGCTCGGCATTCCCGCCGGCGCCCTCACCTTCGGCTTCGTCGGCCGCCTCTGCCACCAGAAGGCACCGGAACGGCTCGTCGCCGCCTTCGACCTTGCCGCGCGCGACCTGCCGGAAGCCCGCCTGCTGATGATCGGCACGGGCGAGAGCGAGGCCGATGTGCGCCGGCGGATCGCGGCCTCGCCCCATGCCGGCCGCATCCACCTGACGACGGCGTTCACCGGCCCCGAGGCGATGGCCGCCATCGACGCGCTCGTCATGCCGAGCCGCTACGAGGCGATGTCCTATGTGATGCTGGAAGCGGCGGCCGCCGGCAAGCCGATGGTCCTCACGAATGTCGGCGGCGCCTCCACGGTGCTGAAGAACGACGAGAACGGCGAGATCGTGGAAAACGGCGACGATCCGCGCCCGCTGGCCGAGGCCATGCTGCGCCTTGGCGAGCCCGGCCGCCTCGCCCGCAAGACCGCCGCCGCACAGGCCCGCAGCCGGGACTACGGGCTGGAGCGCATGATCTGCGACACCGAGGCGATCTACCGCAGCCTCATCGCATGAAGGTCGCCTTCCCCGCGGAAAGCGACCCCCGTATTCGCGGTCAGCGCCGTATCGCCCGCCCGATCGCGATGAGGATGCAGGCGCCGATGAAGCCGGCGACGAGGTAGCCGAGCCAGCCGCCGAGCGAGACGCCGATCAGTCCCAGGAGAATATTGGCCACGGCCGCGCCGATGATGCCGAGAACGATGTTCATCAGCACGCCCATGTTGCTCTTCATGAACATTTCGGCGAGCCAGCCGGCAAAGCCCCCGATGATGATGGCTGCGATCCAGCCGATACCTGCGTCTTCCATTACCGTCTCCCTACGTTCGCAATCCGGCGCATCGCCGGCGGCAGGAAAACGCAAAAGCCGCCCGAAAGTTCCATGCGGAACCGGGCTGCGTTTCTGGCGATGTGGGGAAGATGGAAATGGTCGGAATGGCGGGATTCGAACCCACGACCCCTTGACCCCCAGTCAAGTGCGCTACCGGGCTGCGCTACATTCCGGACCGCGCAAACCTCTATATTCTCGGGTATTTGGATGCAAGCCCAAAATTGTAGCGCGCAAAATCGAATGGCGCGGCGCGCAAATTCAAATGGCAGCACTTTTGCCGGAACCGCAAGCCGTCTCAACGATGCAGAAGAGCTCCTCATCTTCTCGTTATGATCACTTCCCGCACTTGCTTTCCGCGGCCCTTGCCGGCGATGGTGTAAGTGCAATCCACCTCCTCGATGCCGAAATCCTTGAAGGTATCGAAGACGCCTTGAACCGCGTTTAAGGACACGATGAAGGTGCCTTGAAGGCTTGCCAGGACGTCGGCCATCTCCGCGAATTCGCTCCGGCCGAAGGCACCGGCCCCATAATCATTCTCGTTCCCCCAGTAGGGTGGGTCCAGGTAGAAGAGCATGCCAGGGCGGTCATAGCGCTTGATGAAGGTGCGCCACGGCAGGCACTCGATGACGACGCCGGCAAGGCGCTCGTGGATGTCCTCCAGCAGCGGCGCGAGCTTCAGGAGATTGAACCGGGCGCCTCCGCTCTTGACGACGCCGAAGTTACGACCGGAGACCTTGCCTCCGAACGCCAAGCGCTGGAGATAGAGGAAACGGGCCGCGCGTTCGAGATCGGTGAGCGTTGTCGGGTCCACCTTCACCAGCCGTTCATATTCCCGGCGGCTGGTGATCTGGAAACGCAGGGTCTCCATGAACTGCGGGTAGTGCCGCTGCAGGATGCGGAAGAGGTTGGCAACGTCCCCGCTGATATCGTTGATCGCCTCCATCCGCGGCTGCATCGTCCGACGCAGGAAGATGCCTCCCATGCCCACAAACGGCTCGGCGTAACCATCATGGTCGATCGCGTTGATCTTGCGGATGATAGCCTTGGAAAGCACGCGCTTGCCGCCGATGTAGGGAGCGGCGGGAGAAACCGGGTCAACCGGCTGCATATTCACCATTTCAAAAAGCTCACGACTCAGTCACAGAGGCCGCCTCGGCTCTGCCGAGGTCGGATGCGACGGTTGTGTTATCGCGCTGTCGGGCGGGTTTGGACGCCAATCTTAGGCCCGCCCTCGGGGAATTTCCCCGGCATCCGTCATCCTGTTTCGCCCGGCCGAGGCCGGGCGCACCATGTCTACCGATAACGATCGATCAGCCAGCCTTCGACGACGGCGAGATCGGCCGCGCGGGCGTCAGCTGTTATGTCGCTGCCGAAGGCCATGACGAGCGGGATCAGCCCGCCGGCATCGACCGAAAACGTCACTGCATTGTCCGGCCCGACATGCGCACCGACGCGCAAGCGCGAGTCCTGGTTGATGTGCTGCGCCCGCGCCATCGACTGCACCAGCGTGCCGTTCTGGCGAAGGGTGAGCGTCTTCGTTGCCGCCGTGTACCCGCACACGACGACATGCACGACGTCCGAGGGCGCACTCCCTTCGGCGCCGGAGACGCTGTAGCCGTTCATCGCCCAGGAAAATCTGTTGGTGTTATGCCGCACCAGGTAGGTCGCCGTCGCCCATGGCGCGTGGTTGCAGACGACGACGGCGCCATCGGTGGGCACGAACCTGCAGACGACGACAAACGAGAAGTCGGCGTTCAGCGGGAAAAAATTCTGGCCCGCCGGATCGATCAGCGAGGCGGTAGAGAACGAGATCGCCGCCGCTCCCTTGATCGCAGCCTCCTGCTTGACCGGAACGGATGCAGCCATGCCCGGCAGCTGCGCGGCGAGAAGGCGTTTGCTGCCGATGCGGTCAATCCACTCGATCGCAGCGCCATCCATGAAGCCTACATCGGCCTGCCACCAGGCGCGCAGCCCGCCGGCAAGGCGTAGCGCGCCGATCTGCTTTTCGGGGGTGGATACCGCGATCCGAGGAAGGACGCCCGGCGAGGCGATCGCGGTGGGCATTTTAAAGACGCGCGTTGTCATTGCTGAACTCCATCAAGGTTTGGGAAGGTCAAGGACAAAGGCAACCGACCAGTTGTAGGTGGCCTGCCCCTGTGTGTCGTTGAGCGACTGGCTATCACGCACGAGGCCGCGCGCGCCCGTCACCGGGCCGTCGCTGGTGCCGGTGCGTTTGCAGGCGTAATAGAGCTTCGGCGCCCGGCCCGTCGGTGCGGCCGACAGGGTGATGTCGATCGCGTTCGTCGCTCCGGAGGTCAGGGCAACAGCCGCGATCGTCGGCGGCGTGATGGAGCCGTCGACAAAATCAAACCCCTTGCCAGTCTCGATGCCGGCGACCTTGACGATGGTGTCGCTCTCGTCGAGCACGAGCGGGCTCACGGGCACAAGGTAGCGCACGCGGATGACGGTGTCCGAGACCCACTCGGCCCGGATCGGGCGCAGCGGCTCCCACGGCAGGCCGCAAATGTCATCGGCGGCGGCACGGCCGATGGAGGTGCCGATGCGCAGGTAGCCGAGCCCGGTCGGATGGACGAGGTCGCCGGACCGCTCGGCGGCATAGATCGGCGACGCCATGGCGATCAGGCCGTGCTCGGCGTGGGCGTCGAGCTGCGCCATGGCCGGCCCGATCGCGTCGAGCTGGGTGTCGGCGTGGGCCTCGGTCTGGTAGGTCAGCATCCTGACCGCGTTGTCCTGCCCCGTGATCGCGCGAATGTCGGCATCGATGTGACGCTGCCACTGCTTGAGCCAGCCGTGATAGGTGACGCGGTCGCGCTCGCTGTAGGCGGCGCCCGAGCCGGTGCGGTCGGCCTCGCCGTGGAGCATCACGACCGCCGGCACGATGACGCGCCAGCCCTGCAGCGCGGCGAGAGCCTTGGCCGCATTCACGAGCCGCAGCAGCTCGGTGTACTGCGCCGAGCCGCGCTTGAGGTTACGATAGGACTGGTTGCTCTGCGCAGCCGTGAAGGTCAGGACGCGGGGCTTGGTACCGAGCGTCGCGTCGAGCTGGCTGATGAACGTATTGACGAGGCCGGAGGAGATCGTCTCGCCGGTCGGTACACTTTCGATCAGGTCCACGAAGCCGGCGACCGCCGCCCCATCCGGCCGGATGCCGGCGTCGAACATCAGCGCCCGGCCCGGATGGAGGGCCACCGTCGAATAAGCGAGGTTTGCGAACGGTGGTGACACCCCGCCGCGCTGAAGCGACTGACCGATGCCGGGGATGACATAGAGCACGTTCGGGTCGGTGAGGAGCGCACGAGGATCGCCGGAACCACCGAACGTGTAGGCGTTCAGGTGGGTATTGTCGCCGCCAGCGTAGACGTACACGCCGCCGCGCGCTTCGAACCACCGCGCCCAGATCGTGATGCCTCCGGCGATGCGCCCGGCGGCATCCTGGAAGACGACGGAGGCCGGGCCGATTCCGGGAATGTGCATAAGCGGCACCTCCTCCCCGGGGAACCACCCGATGCCATCGCTCCCGGAACCGAACAGCACGTCGCCCGCCTCGTTGGTCCAAACCGCATCTAACGGCGGCCTATCGGCCGGGCCGCTAACGGCGGGCAGCGTCCCGTCGACGTCGATGTCTTCGAGCGCACCGACCTTTCCGTCGAGCTCTGCGAAATTGGCGTTGAGCGCGGACTGATCGCTCATGGTGACAAACGGCAGGGCCGTCGTGCCGAGCACGATCTCGCTGAGCGTGACGGAGAGAAACTGCTTGCCGCCGTTTTCCGCGCCCTCGCGGACGTAGAACGCCATCTGCAACACCTCCTCGGCGCTATCGGCATCCGACGCGCGCACGGCAGGCCCGGAGGCCGGCACAATGTAGATGCCGTTCTGCGCCGCCGCCGTCTGGTTCGCCAGCCCGACCCGGTCACCCGTCGCCACCACGACGCCGTCGATCACGCTGCCGTTCACGAGGCCGGCGGCGATGTCGACATTGCCGGTCGCGGCAGCGCGGACCGGCACCTTCCACTTCGTGCCGATTGCCGTGCCCGCGATCAGCGCGCCGAAGTCCCCCGCCAGCAGCTGCTGCGCGAGGTCGGCAACGGCCTGCGCGAAGGTGTTGCCGCTGCGGTTCACCAGCACCGCGTCGGCCACCTTCGTCGTGCCGAGCTCCGTGGTGCGTTCGCCTGTGAGTGCCATCTTTCTTGTCCTCAGGTCACAATGACTGCGATCGGCCCCAGAGCGGGACCGGGCAGGCCGTTTTCGTTTTGCGGTTCCAGCCAGACGTAGTGGGTGCCCTGGCTGAGGCAGGAGGTTGTCTCGAGGTAGACGACGACGTCGTCGATCGCGCCTTCGAAGGCGGACGTCGGCCGGAAGGCGAGTGCATTGTTGCCGGCCGCTGCCTGCAACCGCGTCCTGACCGCACCGGCCGCGCCGATGTTCGCGCCGGTGACCTCCGTGCCGCCGGCAAGGACCGGCCGGACGAAGCCCGCCGACAGGTCGCGCACGAGAAAGCCGAGCCGGTACCAACCGCCGGCCGTCAGCGAGAGCGTCTGCTTCAGGTCCGCCGTCGATCCGGCTGCATGGACGGCCTGGCCGTCGGTCACGCTCCAATCGGCGCCGAGCGTCCAGTCGGCGGCGCCGGAGGCGAAGTTGGCGTTCGACGCGAGGTTCGTACGCGACCCGTCGCCGATGATCAGGCCGGCGGTGAGGCCGGGCGTCGTGGAGATCGGCGCGCCGACCGCATCCGCCGCACGATCGAGCGTGAGCGATGTCGAGCAATAGACCTGCACCCTCTTCGTCTTCTCGTCGCCCGTCGCGGTCCAGGTCACCGTTGCCGAGCCCATTCCGCCCGCGACCGCCACCAGCTCGGCGGCAAGGGCATCCGGTAGCGCGCCGTCCTGCGCCCCGACGACGACGGTAACGGTCGCGCCGTAGCCGGATGGCGTCCCCTGGGGCGAGAGCGCCCGCGCCCTGATCTGGACCGTATCGCCGTGAGCGTAGCCGGTGATGGTCACGCCGCCCTCGGCCGCCGGCACGGTGGCCGTCGTCCAGCCTCCGGACGTGCCGAGGCGATGATCCACCTGGAAGCGGCTCGTCGAGACCGCGCCGCCGGAGCCGGGCGCAACGAAGACCACCAGGCCGTCGAGCGTGCCGGTGCCCTCGATGCCGGTGCGCACCGCCGCGATGCGCGGCACGGCCGGCGGCGTCAGGTTCGGGTCGAGCGTCCCGCCGACACGGCCGTTCCAGGCCGGCGGCGTCTCGCCGTCCGTCAGCGTGTCGATGATCTCGGCGGCGTCGACGAGGTGCAGCACGGCCGACGTGCCTGTCCCGGCCTCCACGCCGCGCACGATGAGCGGCATGTCGATCGTCGCCATCTCGCCGAAGTGTACCAACGCGCCGACGGGCGGGACGTCCGCGCCTATCAGCGTGAGGGCCGACGTCCGGCCCGGCCGCGTCATGACCTGGCGCACGACGCTAACGCCGGTCGTGTCTTCGGCTGAGCGGCTGGCGAACCAGCGCAGCGCATAGGTCTTGCCCGCCGTCATCCGGACAGCCTCGTCCAGCTCGACGAGCCGGCCGCCGACCCAGCGCACGAGGCCTGCGATCTGCTGGCGGTCGATGACGTCGGTGGAGACCATCACCTTGTCGCCGCGCGTTGCGACCCGGCTGGCGCCGTCGTAGACGACGGAGTAGCTGTCCGGCCGATGGATGGCTTCGTACATCCGGCGGCGCGCCTCGACCCAGACCTCATGCGGGTCGGTCTTGCCCGGCAGCTCCAGTTCCTCGACTTCCGTGATCGGCCCGGTGTGCCCCGGCCAGGGGATGATACGCTCGCCCGGCTGATAGTCGTTGCTCGCGTCCTGGAACTTGACGCGGAACGCATGCGGATGGCGCAGGTAGATGCGGCTCGCCTTGAAGGAGTGCGAGTTGCGGGCGTTGATGTGGTCGACGACGAGCGGCTTCGGCCGGTCGATGACGACGCCCCATTTGAGGCCGTCATGGCGATGGCGGGCCCGGCCGGCGGCGCAGATTTCCTTGAGGAGATCGCCGAAGCGGATCTCGAAGTCGATGACCCGGTCGTACTTCAGGCCTTGGATGCGGCAGAAGTCGTGCCAGTCCTCGAGGACGGCAAGGTCGATGCGCGAAGCCGGCACGGGACGGGCAAGCGCGCCGGACTGGAGAACGAACCGCATCAGCGCGGCAGGATTGGAGGTCTCGCGCTCGACCCACGTTCCCGTGGTGTGCTCGTAGTCCAGGCAGACGCGCGACACGATCGCATTGAGGCTGTCGAGGGTGCCGTTCAGCTGGTGGGTGGCCCGGATACGCCCGCCGATCAGCGCCAGCGGCTTTGCGAAGGCGAGCGGGTATTCCGGCCGGATCGTCTGGAGGGCCGCCAGCACCGACCGGCTCATGATCCGGTCGGAGGTGTGCTCGGAGATCACGCGGTCGAACTCGACTTCCCACCGGCCGCGCGACGGGAAGACCCACTCGTAGCTGACGTGGAAGCCTTCGGTCTGGCTGCGCTGGATCGAGCAGGTCTCGACATAGGCCCAATCCGTCGTGCCCGCCTTGCGGTGACGCACCTGGATCAGCACCGTCATCGGGTGCTTGCGGCCTTCCTTGTCGAACGAGACGAGGCCTTCGGGGAAGGCGAAGATGGCGCAGGCCCCCGCTGCATCGCTGCCGGTCACGCGCACCACCGGCGTGTCGACGCCTTCGGACCCGATGGGATTGCCGGCGTCGTCGCGCGGCACCGGGCGCGTCAGCTCCGTGCCGATGTTCTCCTCGTAGACCTGCCGGGGGTAGTAGGCGATGGCGCCGTCGCCGGTCACGCCTTCACGCACCTGGACTTCCGCCTCGGCGTACTTGTCGATCGGCGTTTCGCCAATGCGCAAATCCGACCAGACGATACGGCCATAACCCGCCGTCGCGAGGAACCGCACATATTGCTGATCCCCGGCGATCTCGCTCCAGCTGGAGGCCGCGAAGGGCGGCGCATAGCGCACCTTGCCGAGGACGAGCGGGACAACGCCGTCCGGCCGCATCTCGTTGCGCCAGCCCGTGATGCTGTAGCTTGCCCGCTCCTTGTCCGATTTGACCGGCGGCACGAGGGCGTTGATGAGGAGCCCGCCGATTGCCGTCACGCCAAGTCCAATGATGCCCTGCCAGGCGCCGGCCGACAGGCCGAAGGTGCCGGCAAGCCCGACGCCCCAGAACTGGCCGAGCGCCACGGCCGCGACGGAGACGACCACCTGGAGGATCGTGCGCAGGCTGTCGTCTCCCGGCACGAGGCGCAGGACGACATGCACACCGGGCCGGGGGCGCACGCGATGCCAAAGGGCCCGCTCGACGACGACGCTGCCGGCGGCCGTCACCATGGCGACGCGCACACGATCGAGCGCGGCGGCAGCAAGGCTCGGAAAGGCGGCGACGACGATATCGGCGATGGTCGCGGTCGCGGGCATCGTCAGGAGCCGCCGGCCCGCGCCCGGATCGAGGAGCGGCGCGGCGAGCACGGGAATGGTGGCGGCCGGCGCGGTCATGCGGACACCGCCGACGTTGCAAGGTGGCGGTAAAGGCCGCTCAGCCGGTGTTGCCAGGGCCCGCGCGTATAGGTCTCGATCTTCGTCTGCTCGCGGGCCGCGACATGCAGCATGAGGCCCGGTTCGACGACCAGGCCGACATGGGTGTCCAGACGGCCGCGCCTGAAGACGAGCACGTCGAACGGCTGCGCGGCCGGTGTGTCTATCGCGGTCCACACGCCGCTGCGCGTCACGTCCTCGATGTGGGCGGCAAGCTCGGCGTGCTCTTCGACGGAAGCATAAGCACCGATATAGGACGGCAGCAGCAGGCGCAGCTGCTCGGCATAGACCAGGCGCACGAGGCCCCAGCAGTCCAGGCCGTCGCGGGCGCGGCCGAGGTCCGCCCAGGGCAGGCCGATATAGGCGGTCGACCAGTGTTCCGTCATTTGTGCAGTCCCGGAAAATTGTCCTTGGTGAAGCGCCCGGCCGGGCACGGTTCGTTCTCGATGTCCTCGCGCGAGAACGACAGCAGCACCTCGGTCGCGCCGATCTCGGCCGAGACGATGTCAAGGTCATGCACCTCGAATTCGATCACGTCGGGCGAGCTGGCGAGCACGACGGCCATGGCGATCGTCGGCACGGTGATCACGCTCCTCACCGCCGTCACCAGCGCCTGATCCGTCAGCGCGATGACGATCCGGCCGGCGGCCGGGGCGTCGTCGAGGTCGGACGGCAAGATCGCCTCGGCAAGGATGTGCAGAAACGGCTGGGTGTCCGGATTGCTGTCCATCCACCGCGACCGCGTGCCGCGCAGATACGGCTCGCGCGAAACCTCGTCGGCATTGTCGGTGGAAAGCCGGATCGGCGTCGGCAGGTCCGGGTGCGTGATGTGGATCAGCACCACCTCGATCTCCGAGGAGGCTGCCGCGTCCTGCATCAGGCGGTTGTTGAGGGATACGCGCTTCATGGCATCACCGCGATCGAGAAGGAGATTCGAAAGTCCACGCCGATGATCGTCTCGGTCGGCATCTGGTCGCCCCAGGCGCAAAGCCAGCGGGATGCGATGAGCAGCGGCGTGCCGTCGCCCTTGAGGAGCGGAACGCCTGCGCTCGTGTACAGGACCCACCCGTCCGTCGTCGGATCGGGCATATAGAAGAGCAGCGCCCCCTCTTCGGTCGTGTCCGCGAAGAAGCGGTTGAAGATCGCCTTGCCGTTGCGATCGACGACGATCGAGAGCGAGACGAGCTTCGCCACGGCAGAAAAGCGCCGCCGGTAGCGCGGCGGGCCCGCATCGGCGCCGAGCTTCAGCCGGGCGTCCTGGCGGGTGAGGCTCCAGCTGGTGCGCTCCGGACGCGGCAATGCGGTTGGCCATGTCGCAATCGTCATCGGCGCACCATCGGCTTGACGGCGCCGCGTGCCGCCAGCGCCCTGTTGGCGGCATTGCCGGGCTGCGACATCGCCTGGGCAACCATGTCCCCGACAATCATGACCTGCTGCTGGCCGCCACGCCCGTCGGCGCGCTCCTCGGTGTGGATCGGCTGGCCGGTGTTGTTGATGATCGTTTGGCTGAAGCCGCCCATGGCCGGGGCCCCATCACGATCCTGCCCGCGCGCTGTCGGGCTGGGATAGGCCTGGGCGACGGTGACGTAACCGCCCGCCCGGAAACCGCGCATGACACCACGGCGCAGGCCTTCGAGGTTCGCCACGCCGATGCGCGCCGTCGACGCCGCGTCGAACACGAACTCCTTCTCGTGAACGACGCCGGCGATGCGGTCCGGATCGTCGCCTCCGGTCGGGCCGCCGACCCGATACCCGCGCGTCAGGAAACTGCCCAGCGTCGTGTTCGGGGCCCATAGCGAACTGGTGGAGCTGATGCCGCCGAACAGCTTGCCCAGCCCGCCGAGCAGGCCGCCGCCACCCGTGCCGCCCGCACCGAGCTGCGCGCTCGAAAGGGCGTTGCCGAACTTGTCGAGGCCGGTGCCCAGCGACCCGAGGCCGCTCGCGGCGATGTCCGTCGTCGAAGACAGCTTCTCCAAAGCCTTCGACGCATGATCCACCTGGAAGTGCATCGTGTCGGGCTTGTTCCAGGTCCCGCCCCAGGTGAGCCCGTTACGCCTGGCGATCTCGTTGATGTTCGACGGCAGGTCCGTCTGGAACTGATGGCTCCAGGGGTTCTGCCTCGGATTAATGTCTATCGCTTCGCCGAAAGCATGCCGGGACAGCTTGCTGGTGCCGGCAACGTTCCTGAAGCTGTAACCGCCTTCACCAAGCGAAGTGATGTTGTAGCCGGCGGTCTTGAGGTCGTTCAAAAGCCCTTGGAACCGCGGGGCGAATTCCGAAGCGACCTTCGCTGAAAGACCACGAGCCGCAGTAACTTCGGAGAGTGGAATGCCGGTTTTCGTTACGCCTGCGGCTTTGAGGATGCCGCTGAAGGCATTGTCGTTCGCCGCGCCGCCATAGCCGAGAAGCGCCGACAGGGTCGTGTTGGGCTTGAAGTTGTCGTTTGCGCCCAGGAGGCTGCCGACGCCGCCGGCAAGGCCGCCGTTGACGCTGACGGTCGCGGCCTGGACGGACATGGAGGCCGTCGACATACCGCCGCCGAAGAGCTTCGAAAAGAAGCCGCCCACGCCGCCAACGTCGCTGATCGTCGGAAGCTGATCGCCGTAGATCGCGTTCTTCAGCGGATTGGCGATACCCAGCTGCAGCAGCTGTTTGGCCAAGCCCTTGCCGATGTTCGCCAGCGTGTCTTCGATACCCTTGAAACCGTCCAGGGACGATTCCGTGATGTCGTCGATGGCGCTGCGGCCGGCATTGCGGACTTCCTCCCATGCCGAGACCTGCTTTCGCAGCGCCTCGTTCGCACGCATGATGCCGGCCTCGTAGGACTTGAGGTCGACGGGCAAGCCCGCACCGCGCAACTGGCTGGCAATGCGCTGGTCGCTGGGCGAGCGGGAAAGCTGCTCACGCTCGAACTGGAGGTCGGCAAGAAGCCGAGAGGCGGCCATCTGCTCGGCCAGTCGGCCGTATTCGGCCGAGAGCTTCTGCACATGCGCCAGCTCGGCCGCATCGACCTGCATGTTATTGCGGGCGGCCTCGGCCTTCAGCTCGGAGGTCAGCCGGAACGCCATGCGCAGGCGCTCCTGCTCGCCGACCGTCTTGCCGATCAGCGAGAGCTCGAGCTGCTGCTGGGAGAGCGTTTGATCGAGAGACCGGCTCCTTTCCTGCCGGGCGTCGGACAGTTGCCGCTCGGCTTGGGCTTGGGCCAACGCCGCGGCCGCGTTCTCGCGCGCGGTTCTGACCTCGACACTCTCACGCGGATCGACGGGTTCGGCACGTACGCGCGCGCGAGCTGCCTCCGCAAGTTCTGCAGGAGAGCGAGCGCCGATGCCGGCAAGCTCCGCCGAGCTCCCGCGGCGGATCGCTGCGAGTGCATCCGCATTCGCGATCCGGTACTGCGCCATCGTCAGCGCCGCGTCGGTGCGCGCCGTGCTCATCGTCGTGCGCGAGAGCTCGTCGTTGAGTTTCTTGATGGCTGTCGCAGTGTCCGTGGCTGCCTTCGTGGTATCGAGCAGCTTCTGGCCGATGCGTTGCACCTTGGCGTCGGCCTGGTTGGCATTGCCGATCCTGATGACTTCCTCGTTGAAGGCAGCAACGTCGCCACGCCCCTGCCGCGCCTCGGCAATGAAATGCTGGACGGCGCTGAGATAGGGGCCATAGAGATTTGCCATGGCTGCGCCAGAACCGCGCGGCACGGCATTGAGCAGTTCCGTCCCTGCCGCCGCGGTCTGCCGCGCGAGCGCATCTTCCAGGCTTCGGTTGTCCGAGCGGGCGGTAAAGCTGATCGCGCTCTGCACACGTTGCCCAAAGCGCTCTGATGCGGATCCGCTCTCATCGAAGAGTGTTTTGATCCGTTCCAGCGCTTCTTCGTGTTTCACGAGGGCTTTCTGCGCTTGTGCCGCCGCCGAAGACACGTTTCGATCATAGAGAAGAGCAGCAGTGCCGGCGGCGGCGAGCGCGAGCGGCATGGCGCCGATCGCAGACACCGCGCCGGTCGCGAGGCTTCCGACGTCCGACAGCAGAGCTTTGATGCCGCCGCCCTGTCCGGCATAGATCTGGGCGATCTGGGGCAGCTGCTGCGCGGCGATCATTCCTGCGGGCATGCCAGCGCTGACGCCCTGGCCGATGTCGAAGAGCTGATAGCCGAGGTTCTGCCGCCGGAAGCCGGCTTCTCCGTTGATCCCTCCATGGATGACGGAGGCACGCCCCTTGATGGCATCGATCGACGCCAGCGCCGCCTGCCGCTGGCGCTGGATGGCCGCGGTCATTTCGTTGGTCGAGAGAACGCCCTGGGCGTGCAGGGTGCGGATCTCGGAAAGCGCCGTCTTGTACTGGCTGATCGTGGCGAAGAGCGGATTGTATTTCGCGCGCAGTTCGTCGATGGACCTGCCCTGCATGGCAAGCGCGCCGGTCCACTCGCGGACGTTCTGGTTGGCGGCCCCGCTCTTCAGGCCGACAGAGGCGTTGATGAGCGCCTGCAGCTTCGTCGTGTTCCGTTCCGCGGCTGTGCCGATCGAATCGACGGCAGAGACCGAAGCGGCCGCGCCCTGCTTGGCGGCGCTGGCGTCGATCTCGACGCGGGCGGAGATCTTGAGCGGGGCGGCCATCAGTCGACCTCGTTCAGAAGCGGCAGCACGGCCTCTTCCATGGCCATGATGTCCTCGAGGACGTGGGCCGGGGCATTGCGGGCGCGCAGCACGATATCGCAGGCCGCATAGTCGAGACCGACGAACATGAGCTGCGAAGTTATGGCAGCGCCGCCGCCCATGATGACGACGGCCGTGCGCCACTGCGTCGAGCAGGCGAGGAAGGCGTCAAGCGATGGCCAGTTGCATTCCATGATGGCGATGGTCTCCTCGTGATCCACGGGTACGCAGACGCCGAGCTGACGAAACTGCGCCTGGACGTCGGCGTCGACCGCGGCGGCTTGCGTGCGATCGCTGCGGCCGGTGCGGGCGTTCGCCCAGGCAACGGCCGCCTTCGTCAGTTTCCCAGGCGGGCCTTTCCGGTGTCGATCGCCTCGGCGTAGGCGACGTTGATCCCCTCGCGGACGTGATTGCGCTTCAGCGCTGCGACCAGCATCTGTTCGCTGAAGAGGATCGGCTTGTCGGTGTCGTCGACGACGCCGCGCCAGTTGCGCACCACCCGCAGGAAGTCGCGCTCCTGGAGCGCGTCGAGCCTGTCCTGAAGTTCGGCGAGCCGCTGTTCTCCGCTTTCCGCCTCGTATTCGGCAAAGAGGGCTGCGCGATCCCGCTGGTTCTTCTTCACCTCGTCGCGGTCGAGAATCTCGAACTCCACCTCGAACTCGAAGGGCAGGAACTTGCCAGGGTTTTCCGGATCGGGCTCATAGACCTTGACGGGCCACCAGGCCGTGAGCGTCTTGACCAGTTTGAACATCGTTTTTCCTCGCTTTAGAGACACTTCAAAGATGCCGGGCGGACCGCCCGGCTGGATCATTTGACCGTGATGACGAACTCACCGCTGCCCGGGTTGGTCAGCATCAGCGGCAGGGTGTTGTTGATGATCTTCTGGGTCTCGCCGTAGCTCGGCCGGCCGATCTGGACGGCACTCGCGTCGAAGCCGACGATATTGCCGGCCGTCGTGCCGTGCTGGGCTGCGAGCACGCCGAGCGTTTCGGCTTCGGAAATCGCGTACCAGTTCTTGGTGGCGAGGCTGACGGCCTCCATGATCGCCGAGCCGGTCATCTGGCGGTCGACCTGCTGGATACTCTCTTGGCCGATCAGGAAACGCGACTCGATCTGGTTGGCGAGATCGATCGTGATGCCCTCGGCCGCACCCGCCAGTCCGTGCAGGGAGAAGGTCGTGTTCGCCTTGTTGACCACGATCGGCCTGACGAAGGCCGAGACGTCGACGGTCGGCAGCGCCGTATCCGTGATCGTGCCGAGGAGGCCCGTGAAGGTGAAGGCGAAGCGTGGAATGCGCTGCGGTGTGAGCTGGAGGGTGAAGGTGCCGCGCGCGCCGAGAAGGACATGCCGCACGCCGTCCGCGTTGAAATAGATCGACACAGCCTCGTGCAGCGCCGAGATCGGGCTGTACTGGACGTCGACGCCGGCGTCGACCACCTCGGCCATGCCGCAGGCACGAAGCAGCGGGCCATAGGCCGGCGCCGTGCCAGCCGTGCCCGAACCGGCAATCTCGACTTCACCAGCGAGGGTGGCGTGCGTGCCGGTGAGCATCACGCCCTGATGGCCCATATAGGGCAGCACCAAGTCTCGCTTCTCCTCCTGCCCCACCGACGGGCTGAAGACAACATTCGTCATCTGCATGGCGTTCGCAGCGCCGGTGGGCGCGGCGTCCGTGCCATAGACGGTTTCGATTTTCGCGAGGATCGCGCGATTGCGGAAGAAACGCGGCATGGTCAGGCTCCCTTTCTGCCCTTGTTACCGGGATCGGCGGAGGCGGCGGTCCCTTCCGCCTCCGCCTGCGGGCGCGAGGTTGTCCCGCCCGAGGCGACGCCGGCCGCCTTCGGCTCTTCGGTTCCGCCCACCCGCGTGAGCTTGCCGTCTTTCTTGATGTACGATCCGCCCTTGCTGATCATGTTTCGCTCTCCTGGTAGTGTGCGGTGGAGAAGACGTCTTCGAACCAGACCGTGCCGGCGAGCGCCTGCTGTAATTCGCCCTCGATGTGTTCGAGGGGGTCGGCCGCCCCATCGGGCAGGAAGCCCAGGAGCTGGCGGCGCACATAGGTCTTGAGCGCCTCAACATCGCCCGCCGCCGCCGCGTTGTTCGCCTTGGAAAGATTGCTCGTCACGATGACGACGCCGATATCGCAGGCTGTCCGCTGGAAGACGCTCTCGATGCGATCGCTCGGTTCGGAGCGCTCGCGCGCCAGATAGACATAGGCGGCGGGCAGCGCGGGCGGTTGGTCCTTGACATCGGCAAGGTCACCGGCGCCTCCGCAGATGCGAAACGGCGTGCCGGTTTCCAGGAGGCGGGCAATAATGGAGGAGATCAACGCTGCCCCTCCCGCTCCAGCCACTCCTGGCCGATCTCAACAAGGGTCGCGCGATCCTGTTCGGAAAAGCCGAGATAGGGCCGCGGTGGAATGCGCACGCTGTGTTCGCCGATGGTGATGTTGCGCTCAGCAGCGCCCTTGGTGCCGGGCCTGACGAAGCGATGGCGGCCACGGATACGTTTGAAGGACGCACGCTGGCTGCGGGCGAAATGGTTGATGTCACCGCCGAGCTGGTGAACGCGGGCATAGGCGAGATTGCTGCCGACTTCGGCGGACCGATCGTCCGAGGCCGCGACCAGGCTGGAATAGAGCTGCGTGGTCACGCGCAGGATATGGGCGGCGCCACGACGGCGGCCACGGATCTTTTTCATCGTGGTGCGGCGCGCGAGTGACTGCCACTTGGCACCGTCCGGCCCGGTCTCGCGCTCGAATCGCCGCTGCGTCGAGAACAGCATTGCTGCGGCAAACTCGGCCGTCAGCGCGCCCGGATGCGAGATCGCAACGCCGATCGCGCTGAGGACCGGAGACAGTTCGTCATCGAGGAGGAGCGAGGTGCCGGGCATCACAGGTGCCTCAGGCTATCGCGGGTGAAAACCCGGTTCGGGGCAACGGCCTTGACGGAGCCGCCGCCGGCCGGCGCCGGTGTCTCGCCACCGGCCGACAGTTCGACCAGGCCGCGGGAGACGTCGCGCAACCAGGCCACCGCCTCGTTGTATGCACGGGTGACAGGGCTGTCCTTGTCGGCCGACTTGCCGTGCAGGTAGTAGCGAGCGATATCGGCGGCCTTTTTCTCCAGCGCGGCCGGGACGACGGCGAGCGGCAACTTCACGACCTTGGTGAGATAGCTGTCGATCAGCCCCGAGGCATCATCCAGGGCGCGGCCGACGGCGACCGGGTCGATCGTTGATACCGGAATATTGACGCGGTCGGTGAGCTGGACGAGTTCCAGCTCACCGAAGCGGTCGATCAGGCCCTGCTGGGTAACGTAGGTCATTCGGCGACCTCGACCGTCAGTTCCGGCTCGCCGAGGAACGCCTCCAACTGCTCGGGCGTGAACTCGCCTACCAGGAGCGTGACGCCTGAAGCCGAATGGGCGACGCCGCCGCGGCGGAAGCCATCGGTCTTGGACGTCACGCGGATGCCCGTGGGCATGGTCTTCGTCTCGCTTTCAGCCCAGGAGGAGAGGAAGGCGAAGGTGAGCGGATAGACGTCGGACGAAGCCGATAAATCGCGACCGAGCGAGATCGCGCCGACATCCGGTCCCTGGGCCAGATCGACGCCGAAGAACGCCGGAGTGTCCCCGGAGCCGGCCGAATTGCCGGCCCCGGGTTCGGCCGCGCCCTGGGAGGCATCGGTGGAATTAATCCCGGAAGCCGCTGCTTCCGCTTCCGGGGATATGCCAGGCATTGACGGTGACGCCGCCTCGGGCACCATGCCCTTGGTCGGTTCCTCTCCCAACGGTTTCACCGGACCGGCCGAAGCCGGACCGGCAGCAGCGCCGCTCGCGCTCTCTGCGGTGTTGGTCCCGCCGGGAACGCTAAAACCCGGCGGGGGCGCCGCAGCGTCGTCGATGACGGCAACAGCATTGGTCTCCGTCTCTCCCTCGGCGATCTTCGCCTCGGGTTCGGCCGGAGCTTTGGAAACCTTTTTGGAGATATTGGCCATGAGCGTTTTTCCTTTCGGGATTTGCGAAGGGGATCGCCGTCGATCCGCCTCGGAAAACCCGGCCGGCCGAAGCCGGCGCGGGAGGTATGACAGTGCGCTCAGGTCGCCCCGAGGCTCTGCCCGTCCGTCAGCCAGCTCTCGCGGTATTCGGGCGCCAGGAGCCCGATCATGCGGAAGGCCGCCGGCTTGATCGACACGACGAACAGATGGAGCGCCGCCGCCGGGGCATCCCGGACGAGGTACATCAGCGGGGCGACGATCAGCGGGCCGACAAAGGCGACGACGTGGCCGAGGGCGGCGAGGCAGACGATGGCTGCGGACACGAGAATGCGGTGGTAGTGCATTGCACATCCTTTTGGTGGTTGCGGTTTCCTCCCGGGAGCCGGAAGGGTCGGGGTTCCCGCCCGGCCATGACCGGGCGGAAGGCGCGTTGGCGTCAGGCCAGCCAGGGAACGACGAGGACTTCGGCGGTCTTGAACCACTTGTTGGTGCCGCCATTGCTGAGCAGCGGGTTGCCGACGATTTCGAGGGCCGCGCCTTCGAGCGTCGGCGGCACGATCAGCAGCTTGGGCTTGACGGCCAACGGGCGACCGTAATCGCCCTTCATGTTGGAAAGCGCGACGCGGCCGGTTTCGTAGTGAGCGGCGTCGAGCGTCTGCTTCGAGCCCCAGGCGGTCTGCCAGAAGCCGAAGCCGACCGCGCAGCGGCCGTCGAGACCGTAGCGGAACTCCTTCTTGGAGAAGACGGCCTCATCGTCTTCCTTGTCCATGCGCACGAGGTTGGTGAACTTCTTGCGCTCCTGGAAGATCAACGGCTTCAGTGAGCGGCTGTCATCGACCAGGAACCAGGGCGTTCCCGCGCCGCCGTCCGTGTTGGCGACGGAAACGGCCTCGCCCTTGTCGTTGAGGACAGGGTGGTCCGTGTCGAAGAAGTACTGGCCGTCGTAGCACTTCTCGGCGAAACCGTTCTTCAGCAATGCCCAGACGAGCGTATCGGGGAACGTAACGGCGGTCTGGCCGAAGTCGCGGAACATCGGTGCGTAGATGCCGAGATTGTCATCCGAGATATCATCGCGGTCGACGCCGATCGTGTTCTCGTAGGACTTGTTGGTCAGCGTGTAGCCGTGCTTGGCGAGCCCGTTGACGACGCGGTCGCCAACCCATTCGCGAAAGCCAGGAAAGCGACCGAGCCAGCCGTATTCCTGGGTGCGCGTGGTCGAGGGCACCGTGGTCGCGATGCGCGGATACATCGTGTCCGCCTCGGCAATGCCCGTCTGGAACGCTGCATTGAAGCCGGTATAGGCGGAGCGGAGGGTGGTCGAGTTAATATCCATGCTTCACCTTCAGGAGAACTTGACCCAGACACCGTCCGCATCGACGTCGAAAACCTTGCCGACGACGGAACGGGTGCTGGATGCGGAGGTTTTGGCGACGGTCTGATCGTCGACGCCGTAGGCATCAGCGCCGATATCCGCCTGGGTCAGCGCATCGGTGCTGGTGGAGTTGGCGTAGCGGAAGATGCCGGCGCGGATCTTCACGCGCTGCGCGCCCGCCGCGCCGCCCGTGTTGTCGATGCGGCGTTCGACACGGCCGGCGCCCTTGAGGCCGGTCGCCGTCGTCACCGGCACGGCATAGCCGGAGGCGTTCACCGCCCCCATCGCGCCGGCATAGAGCACGGCGCTGGCTGCCGCCGGCACCTCGCGGGTGTCGCCCGAGCGCTGGGGCGTGTTGCGGTCACCGGAAAGCGCCGTCATGCATCACCACCTTTCTTGGCCTTCAGCATCTGCTCCTCGGAGAGCCCCATCTGCCGCATCACGGCGATCTCGGCGTCGTCGAGCTGGCTGCCGCCGTTGTCGGGATTCTTGGCGGTGGCGGTCCGCTGCGAAGAGGTCAGCACCGGAGCCTTGCCGACGAATTCGGTAAACTTGGCCGGGTCCTGCTTGTGGACGGAGATGGCCCACTCCCTGAGGGCGGGAATGACCTTGCCATCGCGGATGGCCGCATCGACGGCCTCTTCCGCCTTGTCCTTGCCGACCTGCTCCTTCAGCGCGTTCAGGTCGGCCTGCATGGCGGCGACCTGGGCGATCGGGACGTACTTGGTCGGATCGACGGCCCCCGCCGTCTGGGCGGCGCTGATCGCCGTTACGATCTCGTCGGCGCTGGCCGTTTCCGGCTTGCCGACCGCGATCGCAATCTTCTTGCGATCGGCGAATGCGGACTGAACGGCCGTCAGGATGGCGTCCGACTTGGCGTCCCTGGTCAGGCCAGCGGCGACGGCGATCGCCGTCGAGCTGGTCAGATACGAGTTGATGGCGACGAGCGCATCATCCTCGCTTGCGCCTTCGGCCAGGCCGAGGGCGGCGAGCAATCTCTTCATGGGTTCCTCTTGGGCTTGCGGGAAGATCGAGTGAGCGGAGACTTCCGACATCACGAGGTTGGGCGCGTTGGTGAGCGCCGCGTTCTGCAGGGCGAAGATCTTGCCGTCCTTGCCGTGGAAATAGACCGGCGAGAGATAGCGGTATTCCTTCGCGCGGATCGCCGTGGCGGCAGCGGCCGTCCATTCGACGCGGCCGAAGAGACCGTCGTTGCGCGCCTCGACCGATTTGATCCATCCGGCCGCCGGCGCGGGCTTGCCGTTCTCCAGGGCGTTCCGGGTCTGGTGCTCGTAGTCGATGACGATGTCGGTCGTGCCATGGTACTGGCGCGTCAGGTCGGCGATCTGCCGGACGCTCTTCTCGTCACCGGCATGATACGGGCCGCGGCCGTCGCGGCCGCTGAAGGTGCCAGCCGGGATCAACTGGATCCACACGCCATCGGCAGCGTCATCCGAAAGCTCGGTGACGTGCGCCGAAAGAATGGCGGTGGCGAGAAGGGAGAGCGCGTTTTTCATGCCGCCATCTAAGGCGGAGGCGATACGGCAATACCCCGTCCGAAATCGGACGGCAGGTCGGAACTCTCGTCATGTCTCGTATGCGGCAACCATATCTGCCCCCATGAGATGGGGCAACGGCGGCTAGCATCAAAATTGAAGCCGATTTGAAGGCCGTAGACGCGCATCGTGGCTTCGCGCGCCTCAAGGCTCGTTCGGAGGTGCCTACGCGCCTCCCTGGCCGAATTTGAAGAAAGGGAGCGGTCGTGCTATATCTCTCCGGTGCGCGTGACACGGTGACATTCTCGCGGCCGTAGGACCATCTCCGGATGGGACCGCTATGTAGGGTTCCTGCGAGGCCCTACCGTGCACATCACTCCTTCCGCCTGTCGAACACGATCCGCGCGCCCTCGCGCTCGATGAGCTTCTGCACGCGGTCCTCGCTGGTGAATCGAAAGCTGGTGAGGAATGCAGCCTTCCGGCTCCTGGTCGATTTGACCACGGCATGAAGCCACCGCCCACTGGCAAGCCGGATCAGCACAACAGAAAGCGGGCCGTCGACAATGGCAATGGTCGCCTTGTCGGGGAAACTCGGCAACAGCCGGTAGTCCGCGATCGTCATCTCCGGATGCCGGGCGATCTGCTTCGCCATGGTCTCGGCCGACAGGAGCGCGACGCGGGCGTCTATGCCGAGAGAAGCCGCGAGCGCGGGTGATATCGGCATGACGGGCATGCTGCCCTGCGGCTGGGTCACGAACCGTTCGAAGGCGCTGCTGCCGACACGCTCCTCGACGGCCGCCTTCACCAGCTCGGGCGAAGCATCGGCGATCTTCTCGGCCACGGCTCTGTTGACGCGCGCCTCGTAGCCGGCACGGCCCGGATTGTAAGCCCAGCCCGGATCGATGCCGTCCGGGACCCGCATGATCTCCCCGGTGCGCCTGTTCACAAAGTTGCGGAAGGTGTCTTCCGGCGGCTCGAAACGCAGTTCCTCGCCTTCTACCAGCAGCCGGTCGATGTCACGCTGGGAAAGGCTCTGCAGCGTGCAGCGGCAGTTCCAGCCACAGGGCGGCGCCCACATGTCCCAATAGGGATGGTCGATCGGCAGGACGAGATTGTGCCTGGCGCGATGTGCAGGGCGGGTCCGCTCATCCAGGATGCAGACATACCGCAGGAAGGGACGCCCCCGCCGATTGCGCTCGAAGCCAGCCCAGTGGCCGGCCGCATAGGATACCCGCATGTTCGCGTCGAAGATCGTCTGCAGGCGGCGCGCGCTGCCGAGCTGCGCCGGCCGCACCTCGCCCGTAAGCGGGTCCTCGACCAGCTTCTTGCCCCACCATCCCTTCGCCTCCAGCACCGGCCGAAGCGACCGGGCGAACTCGGCCGGCGTACGCCCGTCCTTCAAAGCCTTTTCAAAGGCGTCGGAAACGTCCTTCAGGATGTCGAAGCCGGCCGACTTCGCCACGGTGAAGGCCGTAGCATGATCCTCCTGCCAGAAATCCTGCCAGGAGAAGGATTCGGAGAGGTTCGCCTTGCGAAGATCGAAGGCGGCAATGGCATCGAGCGGCGGTAGCGGCTTCAGCGTGATCGGCAAGGTCAGCCCTCACCGCCGAGATCGTCGCCGCCGATGCCGGCGAGACGCGCAGAGAATGCGGCGCGAGCGAGCATGTCGGTGAGCGCGCTCACGTCCATGTCGCGGTATCGATCGGCGATGAGCGAGCGAACCTCCTCCATGGTCGTGGCGCTGGCGATGGCGTCGTCCAGGCCGGCGACGATCGGCTCGATCAACTCCGCCCACCCGTCATCATCGATGATCTCGGCGACAGACTTGTCGATCGCGTCCGTCGCCCTCGCGGGTGTGCCGGCGCGCTGGGCGGCGACCTTGCCGTTGACGGGCGGCTTCTCCTCGGCGGGCGGCTCTGCGGCCGGCGCCGCGGCGTTGCCGCGCGGCACGAGCAGCTCTTCATCCTTGTCGGGCTCCGGCGCGCCGATGCGGTCGCGGACGGTGGACATGCCGATCTTGCCACCCATGGCGACGAAGGTTTCGACATTCTTCATCCACTTTTCGACGTCGATCTGTTCGGGCCGACCGATCTTGATCTTCGGATATGCCTTCTGCGGGCCCTTGTTCAGGTCGATGTACGGCCGCACGAGATCCCGGTTGAGGGTGGCGGCAAGCTGCTTGGCGTCGGAGCGTTCGATGTCGGCCTTGACGCCGTCGTGCACCTTCGCCTGGGCGTAGCCGCCGGCCGTCATGTCCGTGGTCCCGGTCTGGCCGAGCACGAGCTTAGAGACCTGCCGGTCCAGCCAGTCGCAGCGCTTTTCGTAAAGCTCGTGCGAGCCCGTGACATCGGCCTTGATGAATTCGACCGACATCGACGCCGGCACGATGGCGGAATAGTCGACCCCGATATTGGCGACCGCCTGCAGAAGGATTTCCTTGTCCGCTTCCGACGCACCTTCGCCCCACTTCCCGAGGCGGAGAGGCTGACCGTAGGCTTCGCAGAAGATCGCCCAGTCCTTCGTGGTGAAAGTTTTGAAAAGGAATGTCCAGCACACGGCGCGGGCGATGCCACCCCGGATCGGCAGGCCCGACTTCACCTTCGCCTGGTGAAACACCCATTTGTACGGGGCAAGCGGCTGATCGCCGGCCGGATCGCGCAGCAATGGTGTCTCACCGTCCTCGTCGGCAAACCGGAACCACCGTGGATCGCGCCATTTCAAGGCGACCGGGTCCCACTGGCTTTCGGAGGTATCCCAGATGATTTCCGTGCAGGAGAAGCCCTTGCCGACCGCGTCAAGGATGTCGTTCGCCTCGGTTTCGAAGGCGTCCCGCGCGAGGAAATCGCGGATCAGGTCCGCATTGTCGATATCCTCGGCCTTGTCGCTCGCCGCCTCGACGGTCGCATCCAGGCCGGCGACCTGGAGCTTGCGGGAGCCGAGCACGCCGGCATAGTGAAGATCTCGCTCCTCCATGTCCTCGGCGAGCGCGAGATACGCCTCCGGGTCGCCGCTGACGCTGGCCCTCAGCAAGCGTGCGAGTTTGTCAGGGGTCAAGCCGGAGGTCTGATGCTCGGTATTCGGGCGGCGCACGCCGGTCATGGTCGGGGCTGCCTGTTCCCGCTTCAGCGCGGCCGTGCTGATCGGCCTGCCGTACTGGTCGACGAGCTGGGGAGCCATCAGTAGATACCTCTTGAGCGGCGCATGGATGACAACCGTGACGGAGCGCCGTCATCGCGGTCGGTGTTCGGGGTGTCGAACTTGGTGGGAGCACGCGGCACGGGCTTGTAGCCGTATTGCATCTGCGGCCCACCGGCCGCCTCGATGGCGAGAGCGAGCGCCCAGAAATGGTCGGCATGGCCGTCGGCGGTGCGTTCGGCGGTGAAGCGAATGTTCCCCGCAGCCGAGACCTGCTTCGTTACCGAGCGCAGATCGGCACGAATATGCTTGTCGAACGGGATGCGGAGCCGGCGCTCCTCCATCTTGGAGCGGACGGGATAGGCGAGCGCCTCCTTCACTGGCGCCGAGAAGGTCACCGCCTCGACGGCATGCTCGCCGAATTTCTTCTGAGCATCGTCGGCCCAGCCGATGCCAAGGCCGGTGGCGTCGATGCAGACGCAGACGCACCGCTCGAACCAAGGCCACAGGACTTTCTCCTGGTCGGGCTTGCTCATGTTCCGCAGGGATTCGACGTGCCGCGTGTACAGGACGTCGCCAAGGCGCTCGACAACCCAAAGGACGGTCAGGTCCTTCTTCCGGCCAATGTCGACGCCGGCATAGAGCTGGCGGCCCTCGATGGCGCGGAAATTGAAGTCGGTTGGATACTCGCAGGCGGCAATAAGGTCGTATTCCAGGAAGGCCGCGTCATCGTCGGCCGGCTGGCACATATATTCCTGAAGGAAGCTCTCTTCGTCCGCGCAACCGGACTTCACCCAATCGAAATATTCCGCCTCGGTCATCTCCTGGCGCTCGTCGTCGGCCGGGAGCGACTGCTGGAGCTTGTAGAGGAAGCCGTCGTCGAGCGCGTTCTGGAGTGTGACGGTATGAAGGCTTATCCTCTTGGGGTTCCCGCCTTCCTTCACCTCGCGGACGAGCTGGTTGAAGAAATTGTTCGAACCGCGATGCGTGGAGATGATCTCCATCGAGCCGCCCCAGGTGATGCCGGGATAGGCGATCGACCAGAGTTTTCGCGGATCGGGATGCAATGCGAACTCGTCGAGGACGCGGCCGCCGCGCTTGCCGGCCTGGGCGTCCGCGTTCGAACTCATGGAGTTGATCCGCAGGTTGTTGTCGAAGCGGAGCACATAGGCACTTTGCTTGCCGTCGGGGTCGAGGGCCTGCTCGCCGAGGTCCTGGGCGGCGAGATCGAGGATGCCTGCCCAGAGCTTGCAGTCCTCCAGAAATAGCCGTGCCTGGATGTCGTCTCGCGAGGAAATCCACTGGTCGCGCTTGGCGGATGCCAGCGCAGTACGGGAGACGGTAGCATAGGCCGTCGACCAGGAAAGGCCGATCTGCCGGCCCTTCTCCATCTGTTTCAGCCGGGAATTGTCCTGTATCCACCTCGCCTGGTACGGGAGGAAGATCGCGTCCCGATGGGCAGGAATGATCAGCGCGCGGCCCATCAGATGGCACCGAGGCGGCGGTTGATCTCTTCCATGGTCGCATCGGAGACGCCGGCCTTGCGGACCACCTGGGCCACTTCTTCCACTGCCTTTCCAAGTTTGGTCTTGGCCTCTTCCTCAGCCTTACGGCGATGTTCGGCCGAATGGCGTTGCGCGACGACAGTGTCCTTGTAGGCGCGGGCCAGCTCCATGGCGCCCTTGCTGTCAGTGCCCTCCTTGTCGAGCAGCTCGTCGATCAGCGCCTTCAGGAACTCGCCCAGCACGACGTCGTTGCGGCCGATCTCCTCGGGCGTGAGCTTTTCGGCGATGCCGGCATAGATGTGACGGCGCTCTTCAAGCTGCATGGCGCGTTTGGCAAGCCGAGCCGACCGACGGTAGAAAGCAGATTTGGAGATGGGCGGAATGCCCTTCACCTCAAGACGATCGTTCAGTTCGAACAGGATGTCAGCAGTCGTCCGCGACCGCTCATTGAGCTGGCCCACCGCCCAGATGACATCGTCCTGGGCCTCCTCGGGGAGAAGTTCAAGACTATTCAGCCGTCCGCGGCCGCGCCGATCGTCGGTCATGTCAGCGGTCCATTGATGAAGGGCGCTGAATGCCGGGAATATTGATCAGGCCCTGCAGGTGTTGTTCACCGCGTTCCGTCAGCTTCGCGATCAGGACACTACGCGCCTGGATGGTCTCGACCGCCTTCATCGATACGAGATAGCGAAATTCCTCCTCGACCCACTCGCGCGGCTGATCGATCACCCAGTCCTTGAGAAGGATACGGCGCATGGCCTCGGACGTGATGCTCTTGTTCGCCTGGAGGTCGAGTTCTTTCAGGATGATGAGGCGGGTTTCCTCCGCGATGACCTGCTGCGCGCTCATGACCGTGCCCTATCCAGCAAGAATTCCTGAAGACGTCGGCCGAGCGCATCGACCGGCTTCATGCGTTCGTCGAGAGCGGCCAGCTGGCCTTGAAGGCTCTTGTCCAGCGTAGCGAGCTGGCCGGCCATCCGTTCGATCGTGATTTCCATCCGGTGTGCGGTGTCGCGGTCGGGCAGATGCTTCATGTCGCTGTCGATCCGCTGGACCGTCTCGACGACGGCATCGGTGCGCTTTTCGAGCTTGTCGACGCGCTCCTCAAGCTTCTTCTCACCCGAGGAGAAGAAGCCCTTCGCGTGGCCGAGCAGTGCTATGACGGCAAGGGCAAGGCCCAGATACTGTGAGACTTCCGCCGGTGTCATTTGGGGGAGGCTTCCTTTTCGGCTAGTTCCTGACATTCCAGGCAACGGGTGGCGGCGGGATGGGCGAGGCGACGAGCTGCCGGGATCGGGCGGCCGCACCCGATACACGCCGCCCGGCCGGAAATGCTGAGAGCGGCACGGGCGCTGGCGATGCCGGCCTCCCGCTGCTGCTCGGCCAGCACCTCGGCGAGATCGAAAGCTGCATTTCCGCCGAGGTTCATTTCGCCCGCCAGGTCTTGACGGCCTCGACGGCCTGCTGGCCGATCGCCTTGATGGTATGGCCGCCCATGTAGAGGCTGATGAACCAGCCGGTGAGCGTAGCGAGCACGGACAGATCGATCGGATCGACGGCGAAACCGAAGCTCTTTGCGACCGGGAACAGCAGGAAGGCCGTGATCCAGAAGAACGCCAGCAGGTACATCCAGCCCCAGCGCCAGGCGCTTTGCCAGAAGCCTTCTGCGCTCTCCGTTTGAAGAAGCGCGAACTGGCCGGTGAGCCCCTGTTCCCACACGGCGATCATGTCCGGAGCCTCGGCCTCGACCTCCTTCACGGCCGCCTCGACCTTGCCGGCCGGTGCGGTCGCCAGTTCCTCGGCCGGCACGCCGACCTTCTCGGCCACCGCGTCGATGACGGAGCCGGCGAGGTCGCCGGCCGTGCCGCCGATCTTCTTCTGGATGATGGACTTGACGATCGGCGCGCCGATCTTCGTGGCGATTTCCAGGATGATGGATGCTGCAAGCATGTCAGAAGCTCCGCAGGTAGGCCGCAAGACGCGGCAGCTTGTCGTTGAGGCGTGCGGCGACAAGGTCGCGATACGTCCAGGCGAGGTAACCGGCATAGGCGAGGCCGAGGACGGCCAGCCCGCCGCCGATCCAGAAGACGGCGTCAGCCGGAATGCCGGACGTGTCGATCGTCGAGGGATCGACGGCCTTGCTGCCAACGGCGACGCCAGCGCCGCCGCTCGACGTGGCGGCGGCATTCTTGGACTTTGCCTTCATGTCGATCTCGCGCTGCAAGGTGGCGAGGGTGGCGCGGCCGATCTTGCCATCCACGGTCAGGTCATGGGCGCGCTGGAACGCTTCGACGGCCGGGCGGGCGACGAGCCCCTTGACCGTCCCGACGTCGAAGCCGAGTGCTGCGAAGGCTGCGCGGATCTCCTCGCGCTCCTCGTCGGTCGCCGAAACCACATAGGTGGCATAGGTGGTGCTCTCGATGGTCGGGACGGCCGGCGCATGGACCCACGCGGGATAAGCCCCGAGGATGATGATGTCCGCCTCTTCGGCCCGGCGACGGACGAGACCCTTCAGAACCTTGCCGCCGCCCTTGTTCCAGGCGGCAAGCCCCGCGCGGGCGCCGACCTTGTCGCCCTTCAGGAACTTGCCGACCCACGAGGCCTTCAGGATGGCGCCGGTGTTGTAGTCGAACGAGGCCGCGCCATCGACGACGTTCTGGGCGACGCCGGCGCCGAGGGCCTTGCTGACGCGCGGCAGGTAGTTACGCTTCAGCGCGAGGTCGACCAGGCGCTTGTTTTCCGCCGCCGTGATGGTCATGCCCGCCTTCGGCGCGATGACGCCGGACGCGGCCGTCAAACCGGAGCCGATGGTCCAGGCGCCTGCAGGGCAGCGATAAGCCTTGAGGACCTCGCCTTCGTGGCCGACGAGGAAGATTACCCCTTCCGGGCTGACATTCGTGTTCATTACCGCTCCAATGAAACAAACCGGCCGAGGGGCCGGTGATCTGGAGCGACCATGAAGCGCTAAGCGCATCGTTGCCGCCGTCCGAAATCGGACGGGCATAGCGATCGGATTAAAGGAGGGTGCCCTGATCGTCCTTGCCGGGCTTGCGGCGCGGATGATCCTTGCCCTTGCGGTGATCGTAGACGGTCGACCGGGCGACGCCGGTTGCGGCGGTGATCTGGTTGACTGTGTATCCCTTGTCGATCATCTCGGCAAGAATGGAGGCCCGCTTGCGCTTGGCACCGCCGATCGACGGCGGCAGGACAACATTGCGCGGGCCGAGAACGGATGCGATGGCGCGTGCCTCATCCAGGCCCACGAGCTGGGCGAGCCAGTGATCCGGACCAACGGTCTTCGGAATATAGATCTCCTGCGCTGCCTTCTCGCGGCCGAGGACGAGGGCCGCGCGGACGCCGGCAACATCGGCGATGCGGTTCAGGAACGGTGTCAGCCAGGCGCGCTCCTGGGAGAGTTCATCCATGCCGCTCTCCCGCACGGCCTATACCGCATTGCGTCTCGATTTCGATCTGCTGGGCGGTGAGACGCTTCAGCCTCTCCTCGCGCCGGATACGGGTGTGTGCATCGACGCCGCCACGTTGAAGCCTCTTCAGGAGGTCTTCACGCTCCGCTTGAATGGCTTTCAAAGTCTGTGTTTCGAACAGGGGCAGCGTCGCAGGCATGTCAGGGTCTCCAGCGAACGATGACGCCCTCGAATCGAGAGCCGGGGTTCGTGGCCCGCCAGAAGCGGCCCATGGTTTCGCGCGCGGTGGCGCCGATGAGGGATTTCGGGGCAAGCCCGGCGAGCTGCACGGGATCGAAGCCGTCGGAAATCGCGAAGGGCTCGATCTCGTCTCGATGCAGCGGAACACCGCCGATCTCGATGAAGGCGATGCCGGCGTCGATCAGGTCGGTCGACATGATGACGATCGGCAGCACGGCGATGCAGGTCGGATCGTCGATGATCTTGCCGGCGTATTGGGTGCGCAGGCCGGTGTAGAGCTGCACGCGCTCGCCGACATGGGCGTGGCGATGACGATGGCCGCGAATCGTGTGCGTCTTCGTGCCGGCGGCGATCTGAGGGGCGAAGTATTTCTTGAAGTTGTAGGCGACCATCACGCACCTGCCCGTTCTGCCGTGCGGCGCTCTGCCTCTTCCTTCTCCCGCTTCTTCTTCGCATCCAGGCGGCGCCTGGCCTCGCCGGGCGTGGCAAGCACCATGTCGGAGGCAACGGTGTATCGTTCAGCCATGCCCGGCCGGAGCCAGATGGGCGGCTGCGGCGCCATGCCGGCGATCCAGATCAGCCAGACGTAATCCGTTGCGCCCTTGCACTCGGGATCCCAGGCCTTCTCGATCAGCGAGACGCGCTCGGCGAAGTGCACAACGTAGGTTGGCGGGTTGTCCCGGTAGATGAGATCATACCGCTCCTGGCCGGACAGCCAGCCGGTGCGCACGAAGAAGGCGCAGCCCATACGGGCGATCAGCAGCGAGCGCTCGAGGAAGACCTGGGCGATCTTGAAGGGGGGATTGCAGAAGATCCAATCCGGCCGGGCGCGGCCGTCAGCCGCGAGCGTGTCGATCGTCTCGAACGTGAAGTCGCGGATCGGCGGGTTGATGCCCCAGTCGAAGACGTCGGAAATCTCGACCTCACCGAAAACCTCACGCAGCGGCGCAGCCATGTGACCGCCGCCGACGCACGGGTCCAGGGCGACAAGATCGGAGAACTGGAACCACTTCGGCCGGAAAATCGGGATCAGCACCTCACGCACCACGGCGCGGGTCGCCCAGGGCGGCGTCGGGAAATAGTCGAGGGAATCGCTCGGGTGGTGGCGAGAATTCATCACGGCGCGCATCACACACCAGCCTTCAGCGCACGGACGCGATGGCCGAGGTCGTTCATGACCGCCTGCCACTCCTTGCCCTTCACCTCGCCGAGGTGGACCCGCGGGCCGCCGATGATGGAATAGACGGCGCGGTCGAAACCCTTGCGTGCGATGAGATCAGCGCCGGGATTGAGGAGCCGCCATTGTGCCCAGGCGACCTTGGCGCCATCGGCCGCAAGCCATTCCTGTCCGTTCAGGCAGCCGTATGAGACGTACGCCTCGCGCGCCATCCATCCCTTCAGCGCTTCGATAACTGCGCGGGCATCGTCGGCATGGTGGAGGAAACGCACCTGGTCGAGGCCGGTCTGGCGCTTGACGAAGACGACCAGGGCGGCATCGTCCCGATCGTCGACCAGGCCGAGGTTCCAGGCGGCGATCCAAAGCGCCTGGAGCTTCTTGGCATACCTGCCGGTGAGCTGTTGCTTCCCGTTCGGCCGGCGCGGCGTGGGCGTGAAGCCGAGCCGGCGCAGCTCCTGTAGCACGGCGTCCTTCTCCGCCGGCTTCATGAGCGACAGGCGGCTCTTGCCGGTGACGCGGGCATAGATCGCCCGCTTGTCATCGTCCTCGGCAATGCCGAGCTGTTTAAAGCCGGTGTGGATGGCGGCGATGGTGGAGGTCATGTGTCGCGCTCCCTGTGATCCTCACGCTGAAGAAGCGGCGCCGCGATCTGGAGCCGCTCTTTCCGGTCGCGGGGCTGGGCTGCCTTTTTCGCGGGTTTCGCGGCTTCTCGCTGCGCCCGGTCGATCTCGTCAAGTTGGCGCAATATGGACTCGAGGTCGAAATGATCGGTCGTTTCGAGTTCGACCTTGATGGTCGATTTCCCAGCCTTCGAGGTCGCGGAATAGGATCTGAGACGCACGGTCTCGCCGAAGTAGAACCCGCTCATCGGCCATCGCCTCCCGTCGATGCACTGGCGACGTGCGCACGAAGCTCGTCTGCACCCTCTTCGAAGGCGTCGATGACGGCCTCGTAATCGGCCTCCACGGCATCGAACAGCAGGTCGGTGAATTCTTCCGACGTGTCGCCAACAGACTTCGCAATCTCCCACATGCGGTGGAAGGCCATGTCCTCGGCCGTTATTTCGAGGGTTCGCCTGAGATCGTCCGAGCAGGAGTAACGTGCCGCAGCTTCGGATGCGGAGCCGCCTTGAGTGAACTCCCAACCTGCGAGAAGCTCGCAGACCGCCAGCTTCTCCTTCTTATTCATGGTCGCCTCCCAAAGCGATGCTGGCGGAGCGGATGCGACGCTCGAAATCCTTCTGAGCAGCGGCCTTCGCGGCATCGACGGTTTCGAAACGCGGCAACGTCAACCGGCCGGGCAAATCCAGATAGATCACGCCATCAAGCACACGGACCTGATACAGCCATCCGCAAGACGCCTGCTCGATGGTCACGCGGTCATCGCAGTAGCCTCGCCGCCACTCAAGCATCTTAATGCCGGCGAGCGCTCCGGTGCGGCGGTTCCAGTTGGCCGCAGCACCGGCGATGGTTTCGGAGCTTTCGGCTTCTCCGAAGCATTCCGTGCATCGGACCCACCAGACGATGGATTCCTCGAAGTCGGCCTTCTCGCCGCAGAATGGGCAGGGTAGGAGCTGTTCATTCATATTCCGGCCTCCTCAAGCAGATCGGCAGCGCGCTCGGAGAGGTCCGGCCGGAAGAAGCCAAGGCGAATGTCCAACGGCGTATTGAAGCCGCCGGGCTCATCCTTTCCGGTCAGCAAAGGCGTATCGACGCACTCCGCGAGGCACTTGGCCAAGCGGCGCTCCAGCGGCTCGACCGCCGGTACGTCTGCGCCCATTTCCGCGTCGATGGCCCGGTCGAGGTCTTCGCCGCCGATAATGAGGTTGGCATGGACGATCCCGGCGAAGACGCCTCCGGCGGCAATATCAACCGCCCGGAACTGGCGGTTTCGGATGTGGCGATAGCGGGCAGCGTCCTGGACGAGCTGGTCGTTCAGACGCTCATGGCAGCGCGAGCACAAGTCCTCGTCCTGCCAGCACAAGATCTCGCCGTCGGTCTCTGTCCCGGGTTCGATGTGGGTGATACCGCATGCGGCTCGCCCCCATACGCGCTCGGCCACGGCGGTCAGGTCGATCTCGGTGACCGATGCCGTGCCGCATTCGCAGTCGACGTTGATGATCAGGAAAACCCGGCCGTCGCGCTCGACGACTTCGCAGCCCTGGGGCTGCGCCTCTTCGGCGATAGCCTCGACAAGGTGGCGGGGGGTGGCAAAGAACCTCATACCGCACCCGCCTTCAGGCGCTCGGCCTCATGCTGATCGCGGGCGATCTTCAAGACAGCCGGCCCGATCTCGTCGATCGTCTCGACGTAGATGCTGCCAATCCTATAGTAGCCCCAGCCGCTCTCGAAAGCGGTGACGGGTGGCGGATAGTATTTGCGGATGCAAATCTCGTAGCGCACTACGAGCCCGGCGCGTGAGTGCATGATCAGCGCGAGCGCCCAATCGCGGGCATCTTCTGCGTCAGGCTTCAACTCGGGCAGCGACTGGAAAAGCGGATTGTCCGCCTCGGTGATGTCTTCCCAAAGCTCCTGCAACCAGCCCGGCGGGCATTCCGTGTCGCCGATCATCCCGACCGGATAGATTGCGGCGACGCGGGCCTCTTCCTCGAAGAGGGCTTCGTTATAGCTGGCGTGGGTCATGCCGCACCTGCCATCTTCTGGACCTCGATAAGCGCTTCCCGGTTGAGTGCCTGGGCAGCGACATACGAGCCGGACGGGCAGATTTCGGCCGGCATGATTTCGGCGTTCGCATCCAGGTGGAAAACGGCGCTGCAATAGAAGCCGACCGCCGCAGTGCGACCACCGGCCGAGGAGACGCGAGCCGCGCCGCAGCACGGGCACCGCTTGAGGTCAAGGAGCTTGCGCTCGCGGGCAGAGACGAGGGCGCGGGTCATAGAGAACGCCCCTCTGCAAGCGCCTCGTCCAAGGTGCGGACGAGAACGGGGAGTTCATGGATGAGCTGGTCGCATTCAGAGACCACGCTTTGATCGACGTCACCGTAGGTGTAGCCGATCTCTTCGAGGATCAGCTCTATCTCGCCGACGCGTTTCATGGCGAAGGCGTGGGCCCGCTTCGGGGACCAGTTCCCGCGAAGGCAGCGGCGACCGATTTTTGATGTACGTTTTGCCATCGCCTCGCCCTCACGCCTTGGCCAGATCGATGGTCACCGGGCGCCAGCCGTCCGTGATGCTGTCGCGGCGGTAGAAGCGCATGTATTGCTTCGTGCCGGTGACCCGCATCGAATCGCGGATGGCATCCATCGCCCGCTTCCAGCGTTCGTCGGCGATCTCCTGCCGGAGCAGCATGAAAATCTCCGACCGATTGATCCGGCCCTCCTTGTCGGTGTTGAAGGCTCGCGTGACGATCGACTGGATTTCCGGCCGCGCCTCGGCCGACCATTCATTCAGGCACTCGTCGATCAGGCTCTTGGCGATGTGCAGCTCCGGCCCGAAGTCGATCTGGTCGGCTACCTGCACCTGCACCTTCATCAGGCCGTCGATTGTCTGATAGGTCCGGTTGCCCTTCACGCCGCCGATCTTGGCGCCGTATTCCTGGGCGAGCAGCGCGTCCAGATCGCCGAGGTCGACGTTGCTGTAACCGAGGAAACGGCTGAGCTGCGCGTTGAGGTCGATGGCGTGGCCCATGATCTTCCGGACCACTTCGTCCTGCAGCTTGTCCTGCGGCTTGATCAAGGCGAGCGGCACCAGGGCGCCCTTGGCGTCCTGCATGTATTCCTTGCCGTTGACGAGGACGATACCGGCTTCCAGAATGGCTACTTCCATGTTCGATGACCTTTCAAAACTGCTTTGAAGGGGCGGCACGCCGCCCTGCTGATGGGCTTCGGTTGTGGGGTTGATCGCCGCGATCATGCTTCCGGCCTCCGGAAATCGACGACGTTGCCGCCCGGAGGAAGGGTGCGGCCGCAGAACCGTTCGCGGACCACCTTGTCGCGGCGGTGCCGGATGACCTCGCCTTCCAGGAGCTGGGAGGCGTCGGCGAGATGGGCGAGCTGGCGGGCAAGTGCGCCGACCTCGTCACCGGTCATCACCACGCCCTCGTGGTCATGGTCGCGCAGCCGGCCGGCGATGTTCTTCAGTTCATGCGAGATGTATGCGGTCACGATTCGATCTCCTCGGTTGCTGTGGTGAGGCTGCTGTGGGGGCAGCCGTCCCGGCAGGCGCGGAACATCGCGACACGGTGCGACGAGGTCGCCGCATAGGGCTTGGCCTGCCAGTCCTGGCATTCGGTTTTGAGGATGGCGCCGAGCACGGGGCACGGCACGGTGTCGCCGATCAGGTACCAGCGCACGGCCGCCTCGACCTTCGGCATGTTGCCCTTGTAGGCATTGCCGAGGACGGCGCTGATCGTCGGTGCGGAGTAGCCGACCTTCCGGGCGACGGCGCTCTGGCTGTCCCTGGTGCATGCCTCGGCGAGCACCAGAACCCAGTCCGGAGCGGCATCGCCCCAGGCTGCATTGACCTTCGCGAGGTAGTCTGTAACGGGGCGAGCGTTCGGAACGGCCATCATGGCGCGACCTCCTCGGCCGTCATCGTGCCAATGACCCGCCCCTTGTTCTCATCGTAAACGAAGGTGGATTTGTAGCGTCTCGGCGGCTTCGGGCCGGTGTTTGCCGAGCCGAGAAGCACATAGACGTTGCGGCCGACGCCGCCCTTCGAGCTGGACAGCCTTTTCAGGATGCCGGCGCGCTCCAGCAACAAGCAATAGGCCTTGGCATGCTGATGGCTGACGTTCACCTCGTCGGTGCTGGCATCAATGGCAAGATCGGCGGTGGTGAAGCCGTTGTGGGCCCGCCGCATGACATTCCACATATGCTCGATGCCGCGGCCGAAGGTGCTTTCACCACCACCGTCAGCGCGAAGATTTGGCGCCTCGGCTTGCCGCTTAAGCAGGTGGTACGGCCGTGTTCCCTTGGGTCGGTCCTCCGGGAGGCGGGCAAGGTAGCCGGCCGCGACAAGGTTGCGGAGACCACCGCGAACCCTAGAAAGCTGCTTCTGATCGCACATGCCGGCGATGTCGCGGTAAAGGAAAGTGTCGCCTTCGCGGGTAAGTTCGAGAATAAGCGACCAGACGTAGTCGATGCCGTGACGGAGCGGTTTCGCGCTGGAAACGGTGAGGTCAAGGGCTGTCGTCATGGCTCACTTCCTCCGAGGCGCACGGCCGGTGAAGATCGGGCCGGTGTATTGTTCACGCGTGATCTCGGAGAGCTGCCGGGCCTTGGCAAACTGGCCTACCTCGGCGAGCGTGGTGACGATGCGGGAGGTGACACCGCTAGTCTCCTTCACGATATGAGCGAGAAGGTCATCATGGATGCGGAGCTGGCGGTGGTAGATGCTGGAGAGCGCCTGGGCATCGTCGAGGTCGCAAGGGTTCGCCATGCCGAAGGCCGTCACGCGGTTCTCGCACCGCTCATAGGCCTTGAGTTTATCCGGCAGGCGCTCCTCACCAACGAGGAGCACAGGAATACGGGCGCCCTTATAGATGTCGCGAATGTATTCGATGAAGCCTTTGTCCACGAGCTTGTCGGCCTCGTCGACAATGAGGAGCCGGTTCGGATCGTCCTGCAGAAGCCGCAGAACTTGCTTCATCATGGTGGCGATCGAGCCCTTCGGATTAGCTACCCCGAGTTCGGCAAGAATGCTCTCGACGAGCACCTTCCTCGTCCAGAAGTCGAAGACCTCGATGTAGACGGCCTTCGTCTTGTTCTGAACGTACAGGCTGGCCTTCGACTTCCCGTAGCCGGAGGGGCCGAAGAAAACGCCAAGGCCATCGACGCCGGCCGGCCGGTCGATGATCTTCTGCGCGACGGCAAGGCATTCGGCGACGTTCTTCAGGGGCGCCACCGAGCCGAAGCCGGGATTGACAGGTTTCGTAATTGCATTCATCCTTCAGTCCTCATTTCTTTTCTGACTATCCGCCCGCTGGTTGCCGCCAGCGGGCGTTCTCCTTTCAGGTACGCAGTCCCGGCGCCTGATCGCCGAAGTCCTCCCACATGGCCCGCTGCGCCTTGTATTCGGCGCTCTCCCGGTAGGAGCCGAGCCAGATGAGCTGGTCCGCATCGACCTGTTCGCCCGCCGCGTGGCGCTGCTCGATATCGAGCGCCGTGCGGAAGCGCTGGGCGGGGGTCGGTTCGCTACGGATGGGGGTGACGTTCTCGAACGGCCGCTGGGGAGCGAGATCCGCAAGAACGATTTCACGCTGGGCGTCCGTCGCCATGGATGCCGTTTTCTTGGGGCTGGCGCCGACATCGAGCGCGGCGGCGATTTGCGGCGTCTCGTGGCGTTCCTCCCGCTTCGGTAGCGGAACAACGTTCGGGATATCGCGGGCGGCAACGGCGAGCGCACGCTCGTGCAGCGCCGGACCCTTGTTGATCTCCCTGATGCCCTTGCGGATCTCGGACGTCTTTTCGCGGATGATCTCCGCCCGCAGCTCCTTCTGCGCCTGGACCCACGTTTCCGGGTGGACGCCTGCCAGCTCGGGGCAAAGGGCCTCGCCGAGATAGATGCCACCATCCAGGCTGAAAGCATGCGCGCGGCCCATGTCGTTCGGATCGCGGCGGACGAAGACGTCGGTGCCCGGCAGGATGGACGCGGCGATATAGTGGCGGTGGTCGATCCGGATGCCGAACTTCGTCACCGTGCGGCGGCCGTCATTGCCGACCACCGGCATCAACAAGACGTCCAGTGCGCGTTCGTCGACCGTGCGGATCGGTGCCGTCGAGGACGCCGCCACCTGGAAGGGCGTGCGACCGCCCAGGCCGGCATGGGGCTCGTGCTCGTACATCGTCGAGGCCCAGCGATCGACCGCGTCCTGCAGCTCGGCGCCGGAGAGCGCGACGCCGAAGGTTTCCGCATCGTCCTCGCCGAGGCGGGCGGCGAAGCTCTTGCGGTCTTCGATCGCCTTCCGGTCCGTGACGGAGTGCCCGACATAGCCCGGCAGCAGCACGGCGAACTTGTGCTGGAAGGTCTTGATCATGCGCTCGACGTGCCCCTTCTGCTCGGGGCTGTAGGCGTCGGACACGATCGGCTCGATCGATACGGAGGCGAACAGGCGCTTGGTGTCGCGGGCCACGAAGTCGGACCCGTTGTCCGTCTTGACGGCATCGGGCTTGCCCCAGGCGAGGATGGCCTTGCGCATGAGCAGGGCAACGGCCGAGGCGCGAGGCGTGCGCGAGACGTACCAGATGGATCGGCGCGTCGCGATGTCGATGCAGCAATAGATGGCGTGCCGGCCGTCGGTGCAAAGGGCATCCACTGGCGAGGCGTCGATCTGCCAGAGGGCGTTCGGCTCCGTAATGTGACGAAGGGTGCCGACACCGGAGAGCGCCATCGTCGAGCGAAACTTGTCGGGGTTCGTGAGCTTGGTCAGTTCGACGGCGTGGTTTTCCTTCAGCGCCTTCAGGAAGTGCTGGAAGGTGCGGACCGGGGGCAGTTCAACGCTCCTTCGAACACCCTTTGAAACCACTTCAAGCGTATCGCCGAACTCATACCGGCATTGCGTCCGGACGTCGGAGGCGGCGAGCTGCGGCGCTTTGGCGATGAGCGCCAGCAGGAACGTACGCATCTTTCCGCCATTGGCCGTGTCGAGAACGCCGGTTCCGGCCCGAGCCTTTCCACGGTCGACGGCCAGGGCATTCTCGGCGCCGGTGGATTTGATGGAGCGCCAGCGGGCGAGCGAACGCTTGGAGACCGAAGGCACGAGGTCTTTCACCCAGTCGTCGACCTTGATCATGCCCATGGCATAGCGGTCGCAGAATATCTGCATGCATGCGCGCTGGTGCAGCCGCATACCGCGCGAGAAACGATCGAAGGCGCCGAGGATGGCAAGACGTGCATCGCGCTCCATCGCGGCGCGATTGCTCACCATGGCCGGCGTCACGGCTGTGGCCGGTGCTTCCGGCTCGGCCGTCTCGGTACCCACCACCATGTGGCGCTGGACATAGGCGACCTGCGGCAGCGTCGGCAGGATACGATAGTTGTATTCAAAGCCACCGCCGACTGCTGCGCGGTCGCGGACATAGCAGGGATGGGTGTTCCAGCCGGCAGCGTCTGCCAGCTTGTTTACACCCCGTTTCGTTGTCGGCAGATCGGGCAGGCGCTCGTCCGCAATCTCTTGTGCGCTCAGCCACTCCCTCATGCCGTGCCTGCCTTCTTCGCGGCCAGATATTCGATGAAGCCGGCGCGGTGTTCCTGGCAGAACTGGAGCGTTTCCAGGATGGCGTAGAGGCGCTGCATCAGCATCTCCGCCTCTTCCCGGCGCATCTTTCCGGCGTTCACCATCTGGCCATAGCGTTGCTCCTGGTCAGCCAAGAGGCGTTTGGCCTCCGCAATCTGGCCGATGATCGAAATCTTGGTTACCATCAGCGTGCCCTCCGAACGGGCTTGCTGGGCATGCGGAGGCTCATTTGCGTGGCCATCGGAATTTCCGCATAGAGACGGCGGAAAAGGGAGGACTTCGAAGGGATCGGAGCCCAGCCGTGTTGTTGCGCCGCGCGCATGAGCGCCTGATAGCTACGCGCAAAGCTCGGCCGGGTGGGACGCAGGAAATAGGACGTGAGGAAGGCCCATGCCTCGGGATGGCAGGCGACGTGATGTTCGACGCGAGTGCTCATTCTTTCCTCCGGAACGTGCGGCAAAGGTCGGCGATGAGCCACGCGATGAAGCTCTCCCGGCCAGTCAGGTGGACGGCGACGAGGGTGGCGCTGATCGCCCATACCGTGGTGACGAAGATCAGGACCAACATCACGACGTCGCGTTCGCTCAGATGGCTCATCGGCCGTTCCTCGCCGCCTGGACGGCGTCGGCGAGTTCGCAGGAACTCACCGAGACCGCTATGACGAAGACGATGACAACAGCCAGCGCGACGAGGTCGCGGGGGTGGAGATCGAGAAGTGCCCGGATCAACGGTTTGCCCTCCATTCGGCATCTGCGGCCTTCTCCTCGCGCTCCAGCTTTTCGAGCAGTTCGCGTGCCCGTTCTCGGCGGAGGAGAGCCTCGTATCTTTTGGGAACGACGATCAGCCCGGCCTCTTCGAGAAGCGTGTTGAAGGCTCGGGCGTCGCCGGTGACGATTGCCAGCGCCGCAAGGCGCAAGGCGGAAATCGAATGCTGTTCGCGTGCCTGGCTGGCGTAGGCATCCAGCATGGACTTGGAAACGTTGGCCTTGGTAACCTCAGTCATCTCGGCGGCGATCTCCTCGCGAGACTTGCCGCTGGTCTCCATGGTCAGCGCGACCGCCTTCGCCAACCGTCCGGACAGCGACCACGCCTTGACCTCCTCGATGTCGAAACGCTCGACGACGGGCCCCGGCCTGAATTCGCTGAAAAGATCGACCGTGAAGGGGTCGCGCTTGCGGGCCATCAGTTGCTCCGCTTTGCGAGCCAGCGCTCGATTGCTGCCGTGTGCAGTTCGAAGAACCGTTCCTGCTCGGGCTCCTTCAGCTTCGTGAAGCGCTGCGAGAAGGTTTCCCAGGGCGCGAGGGCGGCGGCGGGGAGCTTGCCGTCGATGACGTAGAGCGCACCCGCCACGCTGCTGGCGCCGGCCGGCTGAGACAAGAGCAGATCGGCGATCGCCGCCTGACGGTCCGCCGTCTCCGCAGCCAGCGCCAGCAGTTCCGATTGGTTATCCGCGATATCGTGGAGGGCGATGCGACCGACGACAACCGCGTCGATCCTGGCGATCCGCAGGTAGCGCTTGACCGCGTCCTTGCTCATCCCGAGGGCGCGCTGGGCTGCATCGCTGAAGCTGCCGGCGAACAGTTCCGCGTGCTCGTCGAGCACGTCATCCGAATTAGGTGCAAGTTTGCCCCTAATTGCCCTCCGGCCCGGTCGTACTACACCCGCGGTGGTCTCGTAGAGCGTGCGCCAATCTGCGACGTTCAGCGACCGATCAAGAACGGAAAGCTCCCGGCGCATGATCTGCGCCGATATCTGCGCCATGCGGATGGCCGCTTCGGAGCTGAACTCGCTGGCCGACTGCACCATGGCGTCGACGTAGACGAGCCCAAGCTGCTCGACGGCGAGCATGCGGCGCAAGCCCTTGATGAGAAGGAAGCGACTGCCGAAGTCGACGAGCTGGATCGGCGTCTGCTGGCCGCGATGGATCATGTCCTCACGGAGCGCCTGAACCCAATCCGGGTCAGGCTTGCGATGATTTGGCGCGACGTCGATCGAGGCGATCTCGACCGCCTGCAGGCTACCTCTGGTCGGCGTATCGACGATGTTCACGCCATGCGGGATTTTAGACAGTGCGTTCATAATGCCCTCTCGGCAGTGTCAGCCGAACGAGGGGTTTTTGCGCTATCGCGCGGCGGCTTGTTGCTGGTAGTGTTCGGGCTGTCGTGACGACCGCGCGTGTACATGTCAGGGAACATTTCGCGGAACGGAACGCCTAGCGCTGCGGCTAAAGCCTCGGCACCCGGGCGGCTCGCTCCGATGAAACCCTGCCGGCAAGCGCTGGAATAAAGCCCGGCATCGCGTGCGATGCCGGTTAGCGTCTTATTCTGCCGGAGCAGCTCATCCTTGATGGCTGCTCGGTCCCACTTTTTAGTGGTTGTCATGATGGCTCCCTGTTTTCTGACCTCTGCAAAAGGTCGGTTGGCGGCGGGGTTGGTGTTGAAGCAGTGTCGCAACAATATGCCGCTTATAAGCGGGAAAGGCAACGCTTTTGAGCGGTTCCCACTTCAAATATATGGGAAATTACCGCGTGCGTGCCTTTTGTCTCGCTATTACAAAGGCTTATCAGGGGTGGGGTATGTCGCCTATAAGTGGGACTTTCGTTCCCAATTCAGAGATTACGTACTCTGATCGGTTCCGTGACCGACTAAACGTGGTTATTGATACGTTTGGCAGTTTGGCTAAGGCGGGTGCTGCTGCTGGCGTCTCTGACGAGCAGGTCGCACGATGGAGAGACGGCAAGGCAAAGCCGAACTTCTTCGCGCTTGCCACGTTGACCTACAATGCCGGCCGCTCGTTGGACTGGCTGCTCGGGGACGCGGCGGATGACCTGGTGGCGCCCGGTAGTGCATTAGCGGCACGAGAGGAGACGGCTCCGAAAGGCTTCTCGCTCGTCCCGAAATTAGATGTCCAGGCGTCAGCGGGTGCAGGGCGCCTTGCTCTGGGCGAGGACCCGCTGGAATACTTGGCTTTTCAATCTACGTGGCTGAAAAGCCGGGGCATAAACCCTGTATCAGCCCGCATATTGACGGCCCGCGGGGACAGCATGGAGGAGACGATACGCGATGGCGATGCTCTGCTGGTGGACACCTCGATCGACCGAATAAAAGACAATGCCATTTACGTGGTGATTTATGGGGACATGGTGCTTGTTAAGCGAGTCCACGGTCGGCTAAATGGCTCGCTGCAGTTGATTAGCGACAATCCGCGCTATCCGCCAGAAGAAGTGACCTCGGCAGAGGTGGATCAACTGAATATCGCCGGCCGCGTCATGTGGTTCGGGAGGACCATTTGAGGCCGATGTGAGAAAACATATTCAGATTGCATGCCTTCTCGCGTTGACCGGCTGTCAACCCGCCGATCTTGAGCGACGAAGCGATGCAAGCGTGAAGTCAGTGGCCGATTGTATCTTTGCGCGCATTTCAGTCGGGCGGCGGTGGGTACGAGAAGATCTCTACTCCCACGGGCGCGTTGAGATGCGATTGGTGGACGATGGTATACGAACGATTGTGGTCGAGGATTTGGGGGCAGGAAGCCGCGTGACGGCCAGCTTTCCCGTGAAGGCGACTAGCAAGGATAGGCGTTTTCTCGAAATGGTGTTCGACGCTTGCGGTGCTCCGTCTGCCATTTGATCTTGCGCTCCCCTCTCGCCGGCGGCTGGCGCCCAATGTCGCGCGTTGCCTGAGTTTCCGGTGTTCTCCCGCTCAATCCCACTTAATCCCGTATATTCCCGGCTGTGCCATGTGATCTTGCGGGTTACAAAAATCGACATGCCAAACGAAAATCGGGGGCTTTCGCCCCCGGTGAGAAATGCGCCGCCTACCGCACCTGGTCGAGCAGGCGCTTGCATTCCAAAAGGTCGTAGAGGGCTTCCTGCAGGAGCGCGCGGTCTTCCTTGCCCACGCTCGTCTTGCCGAGCGAGATTTCGGGCGCGTCGTCGGCATTGCCGACGAAGGAGAAGAAACGGCGGCTGGCGGGGGCCTTGGCGCGGCCGACGATCTGGTCCTCGTCGCTGCCGGCCTTCGGCGGCGGCGGCTCCTCGTGGCTGGCGGCGGCCAGCGCCTCGACGGTGGCGAGATCGCCGCTGGCGATGGCGGCGACGAACTTGTTGCCGTTGACCTTGAGAAGCTTCTGCACGCCCTTGATCGTATAGCCGTGGTCGTAGAGGAGATGGCGGATGCCCTTGAGCAGGTCCACGTCCTCGGGCCGGTAGTAGCGCCGGCCGCCGCCGCGCTTCATCGGCTTGATCTGCGTGAAGCGCGTCTCCCAGAAGCGCAGCACATGCTGCGGCAGGTCGAGATCGTCTGCGACCTCGCTGATGGTGCGGAACGCGTCCGGGCTCTTGTCCATTCTATCCTCGATGAAACCATGGCGACGGCATTCTGTCACGAATGCCGTCGAATCGCATTCATTTCAGCGGGTTGGCGAACAGGTTTCAAGTATCGAATCGCCGGCCGCGGCAAGGTTCAGGCTGCGGGGGATGCCGGCTTCTGCTTGGCCTTGCGCGAAAGATGGGCCTTCAGCACCCGCTGCTTGAGCACGTTCGACGCCTTGAAGGTCATGACGCGGCGGGGTGAGATCGGTACTTCCTCGCCGGTCTTGGGATTGCGGCCGATGCGCTCGTTCTTGTCGCGCACCTGGAACGTGGCGAAGGAGGAGAGCTTCACGCTCTCGCCGCGCACGATGGCGTTGCAGATCTCGTCGATCACGGTTTCGACGAGCTCCGCCGATTCGGTCCTGGAAAGGCCGACCTTCCGGAAAACCGATTCGGCCAGATCTGCGCGTGTCACCGTTTTGCCGCTCATCGTTCCTCACCGATTTCTTATTGAAAGCGCATGGTTAAGTGGCGGAAGAGTATTGTCCTTGCCCCCGCCGGTCAAGCGCCCTGCCGTAAGGTCCGCCGCTACCAGCGCAGCAGCACCGCCCCCCAGGTGAAACCGCCGCCCATGGCCTCCAGGAGCACGAGGTCGCCTTCCTTGATGCGGCCGTCGCCCGCCGCCGTGGCAAGCGCCAGCGGGATCGATGCGGCGGACGTGTTGCCGTGCAGGTCGACGGTGACGACGACCTTCTCCAGCGGGATGCCGAGCTTCCTGGCGGACCCGTCGATGATGCGCTTGTTGGCCTGGTGGGGCACCAGCCAGTCGATGTCGTCGGCGGTGAAGCCGGTGGCGTCGAAGGCCGAGACGATGACGTCGGTGATCATGCCCACGGCATGCTTGAAGACCTCGCGGCCTTCCATGCGCAGGTGCCCGACGGTGCCGGTGGTGGACGGGCCGCCGTCGACATAGAGTTTTTCGCGGTGCGCGCCGTCGGAGCGGAGCTGCGCCGTCAGCACGCCGCGGTCGGCCGTGGTGCCCTTGCCGTCCTGCGCCTCCAGCACGATGGCGCCGGCGCCGTCGCCGAAGAGCACGCAGGTCGTGCGGTCCGTCCAGTCGAGGATGCGCGAGAAGGTTTCCGCGCCGATGACGAGGACGCGTCTTGCAAGGCCGCCGCGGATATAGGCGTCCGCCGTCGCCACCGCGTAGACGAAGCCGGAACAGACGGCCTGCACGTCGAAGGCGAAGCCATGATGCATGCCGAGGCGGTTCTGGATATTGACGGCGGTGGCCGGGAAGGTGTTGTCGGGCGTGGAGGTGGCGACGATGATGAGGTCGATATCGGCGGCGGTGAGGCCGGCCTTGTCGAGCGCGGCGCGCGCGGCGGCCTCGCCGAGCGAAGCGGTCGTCTCGCCCTCGCCGGCGATGTAGCGCTGGCGGATGCCGGTGCGCTGCACGATCCATTCGTCGGACGTGTCGACCATGCTTTCCAGCTCGGCATTGGTGAGCACCCGCTTCGGAAGCGCCGTTCCGAAACCGCGGACCACTGAACGAATCATTCTGTCTATACCTCGTCGTTCACGCCCTGGACGCCTTCGACAGGCCGGCCAGCGTGATACTTCTGCAAATCGCTTTCGATCTTGTCCTTGAGACCGTTGCGGACCATGTCGTAGCCGACATCCACCGCCGCGGCAAAACCCTCGGCATCCGTGCCGCCATGGCTCTTGATGACGATGCCGTTGAGGCCGAGGAAGACGCCGCCGTTGACCTTGCGCGGGTCCATCTTCTCGCGCACGCTGTCGAAGGCGCTCTTGGCGAGGACGTAGCCGAGCTTGGCGAGCCAGGTGCGCGACATGGCCGCGCGCAGGTATTCGGCGATCTGCCGCGCCGTTCCCTCCGCCGCCTTCAGCGCAATGTTGCCGGCAAAGCCTTCCGTGACCACCACGTCCACCGTGCCGCGACCGATATCGTCGCCCTCGACGAAACCGTAATACGAGATCGTGTCGAAATTGGCCTCGCGGATGAGCTGGCCGGCCGCCTTGACCTCTTCCTGGCCCTTGATCTCCTCGACGCCGACGTTGAGAAGGCCGAGCGTCGGCCTGTCGATCTCGAAGAGGGCGCGCGCCATGGCGCCGCCCATCAGGGCGAAATCGAAGAGCTGGCCGGCGTCCGCGCCGATCGTCGCGCCGATATCGAGCACGATGCTTTCCCCCTTGAGGGTCGGCCAGATGCCGGCGATGGCCGGGCGCTCGATATTGGCCATCATGCGCAGGCAGAACTTCGACATGGCCATCAGCGCGCCGGTATTGCCGGCCGAGACGGCGACATCCGCCTCGCCCTTGGCCACGGCATCGATCGCCAGCCACATGGAGGACTTTCCGCGCCCGCGGCGCAGCGCCTGGCTGGGCTTCTCGTCCATGCCGACGGCGACTTCACAGTGATGGAAGGTGCTGGCGGCCTTCAGCCTGGGGTGCTGCGCCAGCAGCGGCTCGCATTCGGCGGCATCGCCGTAGAGCGCGAAGCGGATTTCGGGGTGACGCTCGAGAGCCTTGGCTGCGCCGGGAATGGCGACCTTCGGGCCGAAATCGCCACCCATGACATCGACGGAAATTCTGACCACGCGTGCTTTGCCTTAGTTCTTGTTTCCAACGGCAGAAGAGCCGCCGCGGCGGAATTGCGCCAAAATAGCGCTTTTCGCCGGGGGCACAACTGAATTATCGGACGCCTTGCGGGCCGTTCAGTCTTTTTTCCAGTCCTTCAGGACGGCGAAGGGCGAAGGTTTGCGGTCGTCCGCGTCGGTGCTTTCGATATGGCCGGAAAAGGCGACGTCTGCCCTGCGCGGATAGGGATCGATGGCGAGCGCCACATGCTCGGCGGCGACCGCGCCGGCATCGATCGTGTCGCCGGTGAAGATTTCCGGTGCGTCCGGGCCGTCCGGGTCGAGCAGCATCTCGCCGGTCTCGTTCGTCACCGGCATGCGGGCGAGCTTGGAGCCTTCCGGCACGAAGACGGCCTCGACCGGCTCGTCGATATGGGATTCCACGGGATCGAGCGTGACGACGCAGGCCTGCACGATATCCGCCGTCACGCGGCCCTTGAGGCGCACGCCGTCGCGCTTCCAGCGGCGGATCTCGAAGGTCGCCGAAAGCGCCTTGACCTCCAGCACCGACCAGAGCTCGGCGAGCCCCGCGCGCTCCTCGGCATCGGCGTTGATCGTCACCTCGACCGGATTGGCCGAAATGTGCCCTACCTTGACCGGGTAGGAAAACGGCGTGTCGTCGTCTTGTTTCATCTTTCGCCTTCCGCCGCCTCAGGCGGCCTGTTCTGCCGGGCCGGGCCGGGCGACGTCGAGCGCGCCGGTCGCCACCGCGTCCTCGCCGACCTCCGCCATCGCCTTTTCGGCGGCGAAGAGATAGTCGGCAAGCCCCGCCATGGAGGGAGCCCCCTCGCCCGCCTCGGGGTGGATGTTGCGCCGCAATGCCCCGGCAAGCCCGTCACGGTCGCCGCTATCGAGCGCGGCCGCGTAGGATTCCAGCCGGCCGTAGAACATGGCGGCGAATTTCTTCATGCGCTTGGGCACGCCGACATCGCCGACGCCGAGCTCGCGAATCGAGTGGTCGACGTCCTCGAAGAAGGCGTCGATGATCTCCTGGGCGATCTCCTGGCCCGACGTGGCGCTTTTACGCGTGCGGCGGAAGTAGAGGATCAGCACGGCCGAAAGCATCTCGAAGCGCCCCATCACCGTGTCAGGAACATCAAACGCTTCATAGAGATAGGGATGGCGCGCGGCCTTTGTAAGCGTCGCGTACTGCTTTTCGACGATGCGCCGGTTGCCGTTTTTTTTGCCGAACAGGCCGAAAATCATCATAAAGCCTAGTTTTGCCCGATTCAAACCATGGAGCCATTGCAAGTCATGTTGCATGACGCTCGAAGCTGGTTTACCGAAGCAGGCACGAATTGCAATGGCTGCGCAGCCATCATCGTCCCGGGGATATTGTGAAGAGAGATGCCGTGAATATGAAGCTGTTGCGTAATGCC
>Ga0206118_100155_pt1 | contig 71097 bp, 52 predicted proteins | sample 3A20Ametagenome_FD_177999 | JGI IMG/M metagenome (GOLD analysis project Ga0206118, IMG submission 177999) | Enriched microbial communities from leaf-cutter ant dump, University of Wisconsin, Madison, United States - 3A20A | ecosystem: Environmental > Terrestrial > Nest > Insects nest > Nest dump... | reverse complement strand
TCGATCTTCATCGAACCGCCCACCACCGAGGCTTCATGGCTTTTGGTCACTTTCAGGCCTATGCTGTCGGCCAGCGAACGGTCTACGGCCATACCGTCGGCACCGGTATCGAACAGCAGCCGCAGCGACCGGGGGTGATCATTGATGTTAACCTTTAACACGATAGAACCGTGTACCACTTCAAAGGGGATGGTCGTCACAGCCTGCTGCTGACCCTTTACTTCACCTAAAAGAAGAATACACAAACAGATCAGGTATATTTTTAATTTTTGAATCATATTTCATTAATCTCTTAACAGGCTGATATCGCTTGCCGGTTTAGGCAGGCCCATATTCGCCATGGTCGAATAGACGGAAGACGAAGTGTTCAGTCCCCATTTTTTAAAGTAATCGCTCAGGTCTCTGCCCGATATTTCGCAGGCCAGTTTCATAAAGTAGTCCATTTTCTGTCCGTCGGAGCTTAATGAGGGTTTATCTTCACGAACTTTCTTTAACAGCCGCGGATAGAAATTATCGCCAAAGGCTAATCGCAATTGCTCGAACATGCACAGCCTTACCCATAAATATTCTGTGCCTACCGAAGCATCTGAATTGAAATCTTTATCGGTTTTAGCCAGGTATCCCGGTACTCTTTCCCAGACTTTATCCGTAACGAGGCGGTTCTCAGCAGGGGTGAAGCGGCGTTGTACTTCTCTTGAAAAAATATTCACCGTAACCTCTGTAATGGCCGGCCAGGTCCAGATCTGCTGATGGAGGTGGCCGAGCTCATGCCACGGCCCCCAGGTAACCTGATCAGGTTTTAAGATCGCCTGAACAGCGGTATGTATATATGCTGTACGGTAATTATAGGCAAACATATAATAGGTGGGATCTTCATGCTGGGTGAGCAGGTATTTCCGGTGTACATTTGGTGTGTGTAAGGATGAAGAGCCATCTAAGCCACTGTAGTCATCCTCAATTTTAATGATGCTGCTGATCTTTTCCAGCAGCTTATCCTGGTTTTCCTGCTGGTAATTTACCGCGGCCTGCAGACTGGCTACAATATAACATTTTTCACCTTCGAGAATAACATCCGGCGCCGTAGCCATACTGCTCAGCATGTCACGCCACTGCTGATTTGTTGTTTTTCCGTAAACGTAATGCGGAACAGGTTTAAAACCGGCTTTAAAAGTCAATTTTGCTTTGGATGTTGGTGCGTTACTCGTATAACGTACCCAGATAAGACCTTCGGAGGGCGACAGAAATTCATTTTCGCCCGCTTTAAGGTTAGTAACCAAAGGCTGGCTGTTCCACCCGTTATACCTGGAATAGGTACCGATCAGCAGCTGAGGAGCCTGCGTTCCTGCAGTGAGTTCAACATGTACTTTCAGTGTAGAATAGGCCGGTACATAAAGGCCTGTTGCAGAGAAATCGGTGGCCAGCCAGTTCAGCTGCAGGCGCTTCTTTTCACTATCGGCCGTAAGTATTTCTGTGAACTCAAGGCTTACCGGTGTAACCTGCGTAACGGGTGGTTTCGGCGGATCAGGGGTAACCACAGGATTGGGGGTAGCCTCCGTTTCCTTTTTCTTGCAGCCGGCCGTCAGGGCTACAGCCAGGCCAATCAGCAAACCGGTATGAAATAATTTTTTCATCTGTTTATAATTTGTTTTAAACATCTTCAAAAGAAATTAATAACCATAAACTTTTTCAAGCGCTTTATCGATATCGTCAGTAGCACTGGCTGTAATACGGAGAATGATTTTACCTTCTGTATCCACTAAAATTTTGGTTGGAAATGCATTCACCCGGTAGCTTTTTACCAGATCCTGCTTTTCGACCCCATCCTGGTTTAAAATATGTACCCAGTTAATATCATCGTCGGCAATGGCTTTCAGCCAGCTGTTCTTGGATTCATGAAGTGTTTTTCCTCTTTCCTGAGCAATGGCGATAATTTCAAAACCCTTGTCTTTGTATTTTTTGTAAAGTTCTTTCAGATGCGGGTGACTTGCCCGGCAGGGGCCACACCAGCTTCCCCAGAAATCGAGTAATATCGTTCTACCCTTATAAGCGGATAATCGCACCAACCGGCCGTTTTTATCATTTCGTTCAAAATCGGCAACAGGTGTACCCGCCAGACTACTGCTGATTTTCTCGACATAGTCCCGTATACTCTTTGCTGCCGGATGATTTTTATACCGGCCGGAAAGACCGTTCCATGCGGCAGTATAATCATTGGCATTATAGAAATTCTGCATACGGCTTAATAAAAAAGCCGAGGCAAGTGCATCGGGGTGCTGTACTATAAATTCTTTTTGTCGTACTGTAATCCGGTTACGCGTATCCCGTATTTCCTTTTGAAAGGCTGTAGGATTTTCGGTGGCGGCCTTATCCGAAGAAAGCAGGGCCCGCATCAGTTCATAGCTGCGCAGCTCATCCTGCCTGACACTTTCTTTATAATGATTGAACATATTATTCTCTTCATCGCCTGTCACGGATGCAAACTGAAGCAGTAGCGCATCGCCTTCTATATGGATATCACGGTTATACATAAATAAATCGAGTGCAGGGGCCGGATTGGAATAACGTTGTCCGTTGTTCGTTCCTGAAATGCTCCGGTCAATAGAGGCGTTGAACCGGGCAATGACTGGTGTTTCCTGGAGTGGCGCCCGGAATGAAAAGTGATCATTTCTGGCCACAGCTCTGTAATTTTTTACTTGTCCGCTGAAGTCGGTAAAGGATACCGATACGGTTTGATTTCCCAACCCGTTTAACTTCCCGCTGACGGTAATACTATCCGTCTGTGCATAGATTTTTGAACAAAAGGAGAGCATGATACTGCTGAAAAGCAGTATGAAATTCTTTTTTTGCATAAGAAAAATGCTAAAAACATGAAGCCAAACAAGCCGAATGGCTCCATGTATGCTATAAAACTTTTGAGGCGTTATTTTGCTAATTCTTTTTCCAGCAATTCTTTTAGCGCCGGGTTAGAAGGCCGCGGTGAATCGACGGTAACAATTTTTCCCTGCTTATCAAATACCAGGAAACGGGGAATAGTATTTACTTTATAGTATTGTGAAAACTCATTTCCGGGGCCGCCTGCAAATAATTGAATACCGCCAAGGTTCTCGTCCTTGATCATTTGAAGCCACTTATCCTTATCTTTTACAGCATCGGTACTCAGGCTGATGATGGCCACATCTTTACCATGCATTTGTTCTTCCAGTTTTTTAAGATGGGGGATTTCCTGTTTACAAGGACCGCACCAGGTTGCCCATACATCAACCAGTACCACTTTACCTTTCAGACTGGCTAAAGATACCTGTTTACCCTCTTTATCCGGATAGCTGAACTGAAAAGCATCGGTTCCGGCTTTATAGGTAAGCAACGGCGACATGATCGCATTGTTTCTGTCTTTCTGACTTTTCGTCATGATCAGGTTACTGAATTTATCAGCCATGGTTTTATAATCACCATAATTTTTAAGGCCCGACAGATTATCGAGTACGATATTGCCTTTTAAGGTATCGTTAAGTACATACGACAGGCGGGTATTTAAACCTTCCTCACCTGGTTTAAAAGGCTTATTATCCTGGCGCATATTGATCATAATTAAGGAGGTCAATGCACGCTGACCCCATGGATAATTATAGATTTTTGAGGTGCTTTTTGTAATGTTCTGTGCTTTAATCGTGCTGTAAAAATCACTGTATTCTTCAAGACCCGGATGTGCTGAACGGGGTGTATTGATAAAGTTGGTGGCATAGCTGATCAGATCCATTTCCATGATATCTTTTATGGCTTTATCGAACTTCGGATTGCCAGAAGATTTTCCGTTTAAAAAGGTTTTGGATTTAGCGACAATTTCTTCCTGTAGCGGAAAATAATCCACAAACGTACTGTTTTGCCCCGCGAAATTAACAGACTTTTGATAAATAGGATCGGTCAGATCGTGCCATTGTTTCAGGATCACGTTTTCTTTTGAATTTGATGTCCCGTTTAGCGCATACGTTTTAGGCTCGAGGGTAAGATCTAATTGCTCGCCGCCTTTAAAATAAAAGGTATAGTTTTCAGAAGGGCCGGCTTCATTACCTGTACCAATTACATATATGCCTTCATATTTTGGATAGAACAGGAAGCCAAATTTATTATTCTGCGGAACTGCATTTGCAATTTCGGCTACCTTGCCTTCTTTAACTTCGAAAAGTTTTACCGCTTTCCGCTCAAAATTGATCTGACCGGAAATTTTTACGGCCTGTTGCGCCTGTACAAATACCCCTGTAAGGGAAAGTAATGCAGCGCTGAAAATTAGTTTTAAGTTCATTTTTTAGGTATAATGGTTTCGTTGATGTGTTTTAATGGGGTATTATATTGGCCGGGACTTCAAATCCCGGCCAATATGAAAGGGTGAGAATTAACGTTCGCGGTACGTTAAATCAATGATTTTACCAAAGCCTGAATAGCTTTTATCTAATACGAGGTCGCCATTTACCGGTGGAACGGTATAGATGTCGAGCCCGCCGTTAGTACCTTCCGGTTTAGCAGTATCATAGGTGCCCACCATCAGTTTGTTGGAACCGGTATATTTTCCGGTCGATTTAAAATCATAAAACTTCAGATAGGAGATCTTTTTAGTTTCTGAATTGATCATGAGCTTAGAGGTTTTATATACCATGTCATATTCATATACTTTACCGCCTACATTGTAGAAGATATAACCTAAATCAGGGCTGAATGCAAATTTCTCCGCATTGGCAATTTCTGTTCCGGTTATTTCGTCATAATATGATTGAACGAGGTTGGCACTGTTAAAACGTGCCAGGAATTTCCGGCTACCGCCTGGTTCTTTAAGCACAGCAAATACTTCGCCGCCGTTAAACGATATCCATTTCATAAATACGAGATCCATTCCGGTTGTGAAGCTGAATTTTTTGGCATCCCCCGTAGGGTCGGGAAGCGTAACACAAGTGGAGGCTTCGCCACTATGTTTTACGAAGCGTTTATTTGTTTTGTCATAAAAAATGGCATGCGAAGTAGACGAAGCGAAAATGTATCCTGCAATATAAGGTTCTACTTCAAATGCTTTTTGCTCGGCATTGATATAATTTAACGGGGCAGAAAAATAAGTGTTTTGAGGACGGTTATAATAATATACATTTCCGGCACCAATCATATAAGCTGAATTGCTACCACGTTGCTGCATAGCCGTAGCATAAAAGCCCGGGGGAATAGCGCCAAACATTTCGTAATTCAACGTCATGGTAGGGGTCCATTTAAAGGTATTCGGATCTACTTTTGTTGTCCCTTTATCGGTACCAAAATACAAACCATAACTGATGGCATCCGGACCAATCAATAAACCTGTGTTATGCGTATAGGTCATGACCGGTTTACCTTCTAATTGAAGTTCAGAGCCTACGGTTTTTAGGAGGTCATGTACTACATCGAAATTTCCGGAAGTATTCAGTGAAAGCATATCCACCTGTGCTTTGCCATTCACGTCGCACATCATGATCCAGCCTTCATTAATTTCATTCACGACTTTTAAGGTAAAACTGGTTCTGTATTTAACACCGCTAGCCTTGTCAGTAACCGCATAATAAGCGCTGTAACTTCCGGCTACAATGCTCGTGGTCACATCGAGATTCTTCGTTTTCGCAATGGTATGCAGTTTTGTGCCGCCTAAACCGTTTGGCCCCATGTAATACCATTCATAGGTATATTTCGATTCGTCGAAATTCGGATCTAAAGTGAACTTAACTTTAGGTTCGATTTTCAGTTGTTTTCCATACACCGCGATTATTTCTTTTGGAAGGTCGGCTATGGTATCCAGTTTATTGAGTTCTTTATAGGTATAATTGCCCAGATCTTTTTTACAGGCACCTATACTTATTGCTATTATGAAAACAAAAAGCAATTTAATGTATATGAAATTTTTCATCTTTCAGTTCGATTTAAATTATTGAGAACTTGTACCCATTTTCATTATTGTCCCATCTTCATCATAGATGATGTTACCCGCGGATGCCTGTTCATTCAGGTAACGTTGCATGAATTTACCCCAGGCTGCCAGTTCCGCAATGGCCACAGAAGTGTCCATATAGGCTGGGTCTACACCCAGGATATCGACCATTAACAATAATTTTTTCCTTGAGAAGGTACCTAAATAGGCATCTAACCAACGGGCTGGCTTCTTAATGATGTCATTCACCATCCAACGATAGGTCACAAATGAATGTGTATTTCCGTTGCTTAGTTTCTTGGAGTTCATTGATGTGGTAAACAGATCATTAGCCTGGAGATCAAAGCTTAATAATACGGTTTGCGTTTGCATATCAGGTGTTCTGAAAAACTTAACTCTAACCGTATCTAAGGTTTTACCTTTTTTGATTGAATAGTTTTTGTTGAGGATTTCATAATGCACTCCCTCTTTTGCCGTAGAAGCCGGGTTTACGATTAATTTATAAGGCCGGTCTTCATTGCTTTTTTCTCCGGTAGCGGTCACTACCATATTCACGGTAAGCTCCTGAACCTTTAAGAGGCTGAAAGAAAGCAGGGTCGAATCTTTAATCGGTTCTCCCGAATAGGCGGGCAGCCGGCCGGCATCATTAAAATAAATAGCTGGTTTCGTGCTATATAGTTCCAATCCTTTTTCGCAGGACGTAAACACCATCACTACACTCAGGATTGTGAAATAAAAAATATTTTTCTTCATTTTAGTTAACGTTTAAGATTAACGATATTGCGTTTCTGATACAGGCATAGGTATCGCATAATTCACGGTAATGTTAGCCGTACTTGAACCATTCGGGATTGACGTAATATTCCGGCGTTTATAATAGTAGAACAACTGCCCTTCACCAAAGAATTCTTTCTGATACTCTTTTTGTAATTCAGTGTTGATGTTAACCGTGGTGGCCAGTGCGGTTAAGCCGCGGTTGGCTCTGACGATGTTTAGCAAGTTTACCCCATCAGCTGCAACCGGTTCGGTCTCGGCGGCGATAAAATACATCTCGCTGATTTTAAGCAAGGGGATAGTAAAACGGAAGGTCTTTGCTTTATCGACAATATCGGCATATTTATAGAAGGTACGATAGGTTTTAATACCTGTTGGAGGTACCTGCCAGTTTAAATTGAAGCGATAATCATTCTCATTATTTTCGAATACCGTATTCAGGCGGGCAGTTAAAGGTGCGAGAATAACGGCGTCTGTTAATGACGGGTCGAACAACGACGTCTGAAGGTTATATAACTGTGAATTCATGATTCCGAAAATCATTTCCGTACTGAAAACACGATCCGGATTTTGCTTTTCGTTTAATGCGTTGGTTACGGTTGTCCATTTGAATTTATCGGATATGGCAATTACTTCTTTGGCATATTTTAATGCCGATACCTTATCGCCCCGGTATAAACATACCCGCGCCAGTAAACCTTTTACGGCATAATAATTAAAACGTTGATTCCGGTTATTTCTTAAGAAATCGGCCTGGTCTGTCGCGCCTGCTGTATTTACACCCGTCGTAATAATGGCATCTTCGGCAAGCAGCGTTTCAGCGGCTCTTAAATCGTTGATCACTTTTACGATAAATTCATTTCCCGGTAAAAGCGGGTTAATGGTCGATTTAGGCGACTCGTAATAAGGGATGGATTTAGCTGTTGAATCGGCTGTGCTATAACGCGGACCAAACAATCTGAACAGGTCAAAATGAAGGAAAGCACGCATGGCCAGGGCTTCGCCTTTGTAAATAGCTTCGGTTTTCGCATCCAATACGCCTTTATAGGTCTCTAAATTGGAAAGAAAGGCATTCACATTCAGAATATTGGAATAAGCACCGGTCCAGATACCTTCTAAATGCGTTGTTGTAGGCGCATCATTATAGGCGTACGTTCCTATTTTATTGAGATTATGTGTAGAAGGTACATTATAGCGTTGGCCTAATACTTCAATAGTAGATAAGCTTAAACGGTTACCATACAGCCCATCTGATGCAATATTTATATATAAACCGTTTAATACCTGTTTTATACCTGCCGGCGACTTATAAAGCTGTGTTTCAATCACCTTGTCTTCCGGTTGCACATCGAGAAACTTTTTGCAGGATGCAAAAGTGACCGCAACCGTAGTCAGGATAAGTATAGTTTTTTTATAATTTTTTTTCATGTTCGTCAAGTTTAAAATCCGGCTCTAATTGTAAAATTGTAAGAACGGGCAAACGGATAATCAATACCGCGCTCTCTCTTGATGGTCGACAGGTAAAGGAAATCGTTACCATATATGGTGAAACCTAATGAACGGAAGCCCATGCTCTTTACCCACTGCGCATTATCGGCGGTATAACCAAATGAAAACGACTCACTGCTGAAGGTGTTCTCCGTCTGTACGAAACGAGAGGTTTTCTGTGTTACTGCGGTCTGGGAGATTCCTTTAAATTGTGTAACATCGCCCGGGTTTTTCCAGCGATCGTACAAGGCCCGGCGATCCTGATTATTGGCAATACTGCTTAATGTAATATTTTCCACTTTATTGGCCAGGGCACTGTTGTAGATGTCTTTGCCGAAGATATACCGGATATTCATACTGGCGTTGAAGTTCTTATAGCGTAAGCTGGTAGAGATCACCCCATCTGCCCATGGCAAACTGTTACCTACATTCACGATATAGCCTGTGCTGTAATCGAAGGTTTGCTGACCGTCTTTCGTCAAGAAGATTTCTCTTCCCGTAGCAGGATCGATACCTAATGAGCGAATCATCCACATGGCTTCAGGACTGTTTCCATCTACAAAACGTAAAAACGTGGTGTTGTTTTCCTGCTGTTTATTTAAAGTGGCTAAGCTATTGCCGATCTTACCATATTTACCTGTACGTCTTTGTGCGGTCAGGCCAACTGTCCACTGAATGCGTTTTGCCAGGTTCTGTACCGGAATGACACTCATTCTTAATTCACCGCCTTTATAAGTCATTTCACCTACGTTATACGGGTACGAGAATACACCGGTAGATGAAGGCATATCAACCGGAACAACCAGCGGATCGGTGGTTTTGACATAATAGTTGATATAGCCGCTTAAACGGTTTTTGAAGAAACCATAGTCAAGCGAGCTACTCCACTGCTGGGTTTTCTGCGCTTTTAAGTCGGGATTACCTAATGTGCTTAGGGATAGGCCCTGACCAAACGCGTTATAGTTGGTATTACTGTTATAATCATAGATCGATACCGAACTTACGCTGCTGAAATTCTGGTTACCGGTTACACCGATGTTCGAGGTTAAGCGTAACTGATTGATCCAGCCGGTATTTTTGATCCATTCTTCATGATGTAAGTTCCAGCCTAAGCCCACCGAATAATAAGGTGTATACTGTTTATTACGGCCATACGCGGTTGAACCGTCAATCCGGTATGTAAAGTCAGCCAGGTACCGGCTTTTAAAGGCATAGTTAGCCGCCAATGTGGTATTCAGATTCCGGTAAATGCCCATATTGGCCGAAGGTGATCCGTTTTCGGTATAACTGTAAGCGAAGCGCGGATTACCAAGATTTCCTTCCGGGAAACCTTCTGCAATGGTGCTGTAACTGTCGCTATTATTCGCTGAAATACTGTTTCTCCAGTTTACATTAATGCTATGGTCTTCACCAATGGCTTTATGGAACGTCAGCATCATATTGGCCTGATAGGAGAAATTGTTCCGGCGGGAATCAGTATATCGTCCTTTTCGTAAAGTTGGTGTATTCAGGAATTCACCCATTTCCGGCGAGCGGTATGATTTTGAGGCTGTTGTACCTTTGGTAATCTGTAAACCTCCTGTTAAACGGAGAGCAGAAGATAAATCAATGTTTGCATTTAAGTTATTCTGTACTTCAATGTTGTTTGATTTGTTGTATTGTGGTTGAATGGCATCATATAACGGATTGGTCACCCGAAGTGTACTGCCTGATGTTGTCCGGCTTTCTTCCAGATAGCGATCCGTATAGTTTTTTTCAAAATAAGGATTGGCATTTACGAAATTCGAGAAAGAACCATAGGGTGAGCCCAGTGAACTATTACCACGGATATAAGTAATATTATTAATATTTAAAGCTTTTTTCCGGTAGGTGAGATTAACACTTCCTGTATAGCTGTCTCTGCGGTCGCCTTTCATAGTACCGCCGCCGGTACGGTAGTTCATGCCCACACTGTACAGAAATGCGGCATCACCGCCTGAAGCATTAATTGATGAGTTAGTCGAGTAACCATTTCTAAGTGGTTCACTTAACCAGTAGCTGTCAACACCTCTTTGTACGGCCGCTAAGTGATCGTTATATAACTGATCCATATAGAGTAACTGTGTAGGGTTTGACTCGGCAACCGTATACCGACCTGCCAGACGTTCAAATTCCAGCTTTTCAGCAGCATTCATCATGTTATAATCGCTTATATCAGGAAACTCCAGACGGAAATCCTGTGTATAGGTAAAGCGTAGTTCACCGGGTTTAGGTTTTATGGTTTCGATAACGACAACGCCGTTAGACGCCTGTGAACCATATAATGCTGTAGATGCAGCATCTTTCAGGATGGTTATTGATGCTACGCGGTTAATGTCGAGATCAACAACAGTGCGAAGGGTGGTTGGAAAGCCGTCTAATACGAATAAAGGCTGGTTCGGGTCATTTCCGAACTGATCGGCCAACGTCGTACCCGGAATACTGCTTTTACCCCGTACTTCAATAACCGGTAAAGCATTGGGGTTTGACCCTTCAAGGTTATTTTCGAGAACCTGGAAAGCGGGTTCCAGTGTTTTTAAAGCCTCGATAACATTGTTATTACTGATGGCTTTAAGCTCTTCGCCGGTAAATGTGGTTGTAGTCCCGGTAAAGCTGTCCTTATTCCGGTTAATTCCCGTACCGGTAACGACCACGCTTTTCATCTGTACCTCAGATGGAATAAGCTTTACCGTCAACGGCATTTTTTCGCCTTTTAAAGGCACTTCTCTGGTTTCAAAACCAATATAAGAAATGCTTAATACCGCATTTTCATTTGGTACGTTGATTCTGAACACACCAAGGGCATCCGTTACGGCTGTCGTGTTTCTATCCCCTTTGATCCGGATCGTAGCGCCGGGAACAGGACGGTCGTTTTCGTCGATTACTTTCCCGTTAACTGTCATCTGTAAGACAGCTACGTATTCCGGTTCTCGTGTATAACGCAGAACGATGGTGTTTTGATTAATGGTATAAGTTAATGGCTGATCCTTGAAAGATAATTTTAATACTTCTTCAATGCTTGCATTTTTCACATTGATGGAAATGGGTTTCGTGTTGTCCAGCATGGTATTGCTGTAAAAGAAGTCGTAGCCCGTTTGTTTTCTAATTTTATTAAGGATGCTTTCAAGAGATGCCGATTTCTCGTTCATCGTGATCTGGGCGAAGCCTGATGCACCTGCCTGCAAAATCACCGTGGTTAAGATAATTAGAGTCAGTTTCAATTTTAAAAGAATTCTGGCATATAAACGGACATCACGACCGTTTGTTAATGTCGTGTTAAAATTCATACATTTGTTTGTGTTTAGGTGTTGTTGGTTAAGTCAAAAAAAATTCAAACAGTAGCCTAATCCATGGCCAGGGGTGTTGCGAGCGCCTCTGGCTTTTTTATGACTACTGTGGTTTGTCTGGTAAATCTATTTTGTCACAGTAATCCTCCTTCCTTCAATTTTTAAGTTTACAACTTCGGTTAATTTAACAATGTCAAGTACCTGATGGATATTTTTAGATCTTGAAATATGTCCTGAGAACGTTAGCTTTCCCAGATCAGCGGGGCAGCTGACATCCACATCATACCAGCGGGCAACCTTATTCATAATACTGCTCAGCTTTTCTTTGTTAAAAACAAATTCATTAATGGTCCAGTCAATAGCATCTTCAACATTTCCGGATTTGACCTGGAAAACATCACCGGCATACAGACTGGCCTGCTCTCCGGGATTCAGCATTTTTGAAGCACCGCCCGGTGTAGATAATTTCACACTTCCTTCCAGAAGGGACGTCATAATCGTTCCTTCATCGCCATACGCATTTACATTGAAATGGGTACCCAATACTTCAACGGTTTGTTGTTTGGTGACTACTTTGAACGGCTGATCTTTCCGGTGGGCCACTTCAAAATAACCTTCACCTGTTAATTCCACTACGCGTTCATTCCCTACAAATTCATTCGGATATCTTAAGCTTGATTCGGCATTTAACCATACTTTGGTACCGTCTGAGAGGGTCAGCGTATAGTATCCTCCCCTGGGAATACTCATCGTATGGTATTCGATAGCTTTTTCAGCGGCTCCGGCAACATTATATACGAGCTGCCCGTCGGCTGTTTTAATGATATTGGCACCGGCCTGCTGAACCAGTACGCCGTTTTGTGCATCGGTAAGTGCAATCGTTTTCCCATCACCCAATGTAAGGATCGCTTTATGTCCGCCCGGTCTGATTTCGACACTATTCTTTGCCGTTATATCCTGTTTTTTACGGCCATTTAAAAAATAAAAGCTGATCGAAACACAGATGGTCAGTACAGCTGCTGCGGCAATTCTTGAATAATAAGCCGGTAAGCCCAGCCATGAAAGCTTTCGTTGCGCTTTAATACTTTCATGTACCGGTAATTCGGTCCATATTTTATCTTTTGCATTTTGTATGTCATCCACCGCAAGGTCAAAACGGCCTGTTCCTGCTGAATCATGCAGGTACCAGCTTTCCAGTTGTGCGATTTCTTCTTCTGTACAGGCATTTTGCCGGTACTTATGAAGTAATTCTTTTGCTTTAATGTTATCCATATGGTATGATTGTCGTAAACTTAGCGCAAGCGATCTTATCGCCCTATTTTATAATGACGGCTAAAGGGTAGGTCAGGGGGTAGATGAATAATAAAAAAAAATAGAAAAAAATCAAAGTTGAACAAAAAGCATTGTTCCGAGCTTCGTCCGCAGGATCTTAAGGGCATTATTGACCTGCTTTTTTACGGTTTGTTCAGACAGGTTCAGCCTCAGGGCAATTTCCTTATGTGATAATTTTTGTTTCCGGCTGAGTTCGAATACTTCTTTCATTTTCGGAGGCAGGTCGGCAATGCTTTTGTCAATGAGCTGTGTCAGTAATTTTTCACGGACAGTATGATCCGTAATACAGGTACCCTGATCTAAAAAGTGTTGAAGTGAATTGACGTATTTTGTTTCAACCTGCTGACGGGCGATCAGGTCAAGGATTTTATTCCTTACTGCACTGTATAAATAAGAAGAGAGACTGGTCTTAATATCGAGGGTTTCTTTTTTTGTCCATAGTATGGCAAAAATTTCATGGATAATATCCTGCGCTTCTTCCTGGTTATTTAATTTTCGATAAGCATGAATATAGAGCACCTCAAAATAACGATTATAAATCAGGGTATAGGCTGCTGCATCCCCATTTTTTAATAACCCGGCTAACTCAAAATCAGAGAGTGTGCTATAGTAAAACATCTTTCGTGTATTCAGAGATATTAACGCCAAAACAGCATAAACGGTTATACTGATAATTCAATGGATTGCTTTTATGTGATCTAAATTGATACTAAGTATCAAAACTAATACAATTCAGATAATTATCAAAAGGCAGACCCCGTTCAGGATATATTTTTACAAAATCTGGTGTGTTATGGTAATCATCGTTCAGGTTTTTGTTTTTATGGATAAGGTATTCCGAATTTTACTATATTTAGCATTCCATTAATTAGCGTGTCATTTTGAGTTCCGTTTTGACCTATTATTTAGAGATAAGAAAAAAGGCGAATCAAATAGCAAATTGGTTTCTGACAAAACCATTGATCACCGTTTCCCTGTTTTTTCTTTTTTTATTCCTTTTTACCCTGATGTTCGTCTATCAGCGCTATGTGCTGTTCAGGGAAATAAAGAACAAAGAGATCAGCCGGATCTTATTTGAGGTGAAAAATAACATTGAGCAGTCGCTGAAAAGTAATTATATCGTTTCCTTAAATCTTGCGCTCCTGGTAGGTGACGACGGGCAGCCTAAAAACTTTGAAACGGTTGCTGCAAACCTGATCCGTCAAAATCCGCATATTCATGCTGTTGAGCTGGTGCCCGACGGCGTGATCCGTTATGTCTATCCGTTAAAGGGAAACGAAGAGGCATTAAATCTGGATCTTTATAAAAGCGATCCTATAAATGCCGTGGAAGCCCGAAAGGCTATTGAAAGGAAGCAGATGTATTACCAGGGCCCGGTTGAACTGCAACAGAAGGGGACAGGCCTGATTGGCCGGCTTCCTGTATTTCATAATGATAAATTCTGGGGCTTCTCGGCCGTAGTGATTAAGCTGGAAACTTTCTTCCGTTCAGCGGGGATCGATAACACCCGATACCGGGATTACCGGTTCCAGTTTTCGAAAGTAAATCCTCTGACCGGAAAGGAAGATTTCTTTCTTGATTTTAAACGGGAAGGAAAGTATATGCAATCGGAAGCCATTACTTTTCCTGATGGTAACTGGCGATTATATGTGACGTATATTAATAAATATGAAGTGTGGTGGCAGCTGTTGAGCACGATATTCTTTGGTATCGGACTTGCCGCACTTTCAAGCTATTTATTATACCGCTTAATCATTAAGCAAAAGGATCTGCAGCATATGTTCTGGCAGCAGGGCCGGGTGCTTGTGCATACCGAAAGCAAATTTAAAGGGATTTTTGATCATGCGGCCATTGGTATTGCGCGGGTAAATTCCAGAACGGGAATGTTGCTTGAGGTGAACCGGTACTTATGTGAGTTTTCGGGTTATTCTGCCGAAGAGCTGATGCATAAGAAAATAAAAAGCCTGATCCATCCGGATGATGTGGCAACAGAATCACGGTTATTTAAATTATTGGTTAAAGGAGAGATCAGGGAAATTAAAGACGAAAAAAGATATGTCTGTAAAAACGGGAGTGTAAAGTGGGGAAACGTAATTATCACCCCTTTATGGGAGCGTGATGAAAGCCCCACCAATCATATCGTTATTTTGGAGGATTCGACGGCTCGCCGGGAAGCTGCTGAAGGACTGATCGAATCCCAGCATCGTATCCAGTCGCTGATCAATACTATTGATGGTGTGGTATGGGAAAGTTATCTCGATACCTTTGAGAGTATCTTTATCAGTAAAAAGATAGAGGATATTTTAGGATATAGCCAGAAAGAATGGCAAAGCCATCCTGATTTCTGGGTGGAGCATCTGCATCCGGAAGACAGGCCCCGGATTATGGATTATATGCGCACGAGTCTGCCCGAAAGTAAGCAGCTTGATGGCGAATACCGGATCTTTGCCAAAGACGGCTCTGTAGTGTGGATCAGAGATATTGTGACGGTAGTGGAAGAGCCGGGCAGACGGGCAAAACTGCGGGGCATTATGATCGATGTGACCCGCCAGAAACATGCTGAAGCCGCCCTTCAGGATTCGCTTCAGCTGGTTACCGATCAGAATAAACGGTTGCTTGATTTTTCATATATCGTTTCGCATAACCTTCGTTCCCATGCCGGAAACATCCAGGGTATTACAGAATTGATCGATAATGCAGAATCGGATGAAGAACGGAGTGAAATGATCCGTTTACTGAAAATGGTGGCCATTAACCTGAACGAGACGCTGTTTAACCTGAATAATGTGATCAATATCCAAAGCAGTATTGATATTGAGGTTGAACCTTTATCCTTACATGAATATATACAGCGTACGATCAGTGCGCTGAACACACAAATACTGGATAAAAAGGCGGTCATTGTGAATGAAATTCCGGAACGCGTACGTATTCATTACAACCGCGCTTACCTGGAAAGTATTTTGTTAAACCTGATCTCAAATGCTATCCGTTACGGGAACCCGCATCGTGAACCGGTTATACGCCTGGTATGGACGGAAGAAAATGGCAGCCCGGTGTTCAGTATCGCCGATAACGGTATCGGCATCGATCTTAACCGGAACCGGGAAAAGGTATTCGGCATGTACCAGACCTTTAACGGTAACCCGGATGCACGCGGATTTGGCTTGTTTATTACCAAAAACCAGGTAGAAGCCATGGGTGGAAAAATTGAGGTCGAAAGTAAGCTGAATGAAGGTACGACCTTTAAGTTATATTTTAGTCCGCTTCGGGAACAGGGATAGTCCAATAAAAAAGCCTGATGTTCCATTTTGGAACATCAGGCTTTTAAAGCATTACTGTAATGATTCTAATTTTTCAACACGCTCTTTGGCTAACTTCTCTATTTTAGATGAATCCATCAGCTTAGCCAGCTCATAAGCTTTGGTAGCAGCTTTAACCCCTTCTGCTTTTTTGTGCATCATATAGCAGACATCGGCAAAAGTGCCTTGTACAGAATACTCATCAGGCATCAGGGCAATCGTTATTTTTCCGATTTCATAAGCTTCCTGCTGCACTTTTTCATCCGGGAAGTTTTCCTGGGCTATCCTTCTGATGATAAAGCTGAGATCCATAGCATTGTTACGGAAATAATTGGTCCGTGCGTTCTTCATTAGGTTAAGCAGCTCGCCGGCATTCTTATGATCCATATAGTGCGATAATTCTAACAATATAAGGGAACGCTGATCGGATGAAGATTTTTTTAATGCATTCAGCTTTGTCATGAACTGATCCGGATCCTGACGCGACAAACCATAAAGTGAACGGATCGCCATCTGATCAATTGTTTTTTGAACATTCGCTTTTCCTCCGATAGCCTCAAACTTAAGCTGATTAGCGATAAGTACTTTACCCAGACGGTCGGTTTCATTCAGCATAAACTGCTGCATGATTCTCCAGCCCAGCTCAGATACCAATTGATTATCCGTAACGGAAGCGATCAGCTCTTCACCGATTTTGGTTGCACGGGGATCTCTCGATTTTTTTAAGGCCATCAAAAAATCTAACAGGAACTCCGTAGACCGGTTGCCCTGCTCATATTTTGCATTGAGCAGGGGTAGTGTTTTTTTCGGGTCAAGCGCTTCCTGCCCTAATTTTAAAAACTCCTGCACTTCCATCTTAGAGCCGCTCCGGTGTAATACCGTGCCATCGGCACTCAGAAACAGGTAGGTGGGATACGATTCTATTTTGTATCTGGTTTTTAAAGCAGGCCCTTCTCCTTTTTCCATGTCCTGCTTAAAATTCACAAAACTGGCATTGTAAAAAGTACTTATGGTATCGTTCACAAATACATTCTGATCCATCCACTTGCAGGGGATGCACCACGACGTATAGGCATCAACAAATATCAGCTTGTTTGACTGTGCCGCTTTTTTCTGGATAGCTGCAAAAGACGTTTCTTCAAACAGGATACCTGCTTTTTTTTGCCCGCTTGCTAATTCCGGTAGTGCTGTCAGCAGCATCAGGCTGCCTGTTATAAAACGGATGGTTGTTTTCATGATGCTTAATAATTAGGGTTCTGAATAACTACACCATTCGATAAATTAACCGAATTGAAAGGGATAGGTAAGATATATTTATCTTTAGTGGTTACCCCCGGTTTTACACTTTTAATATCGAAATTGTCTTCGATGGCATACCGTACCAGGTCAAACCATTCTTCACCGCTTTCTGCACCCAATTCCAGTATTTTTTCTATCCTGATCAGCTCCAGCAATTCGGCTTTATTATTACTGGTGATAAGTGGCATACCGGCCCGATTTCGTATGGCGTTTATCGCTTTCCGGGCGTTCTCAAAATCACTGCTGCTGCGCACAATAGCCTCAGCCTGTATCAGGTAAATTTCGTCGAGACGTAAAAAGTATTCTGTATCGGCGGTAAGAGTCTGACCATTAAATGTTGTGCCATTATATTTGTTATTACGGATGGCGGTTCCAGAAGTAGTTATGGCTGCGGCATAGCGTTTATCGCCGGTCATTAATGCAACGTATGCAGGTGAAGGAAGATAGCTGGACCTGAAAACGAATGCTTTATTATTACGGTCATTTTTATCGTCATAAGGGATCTGGAAAAGCACTTCTTTGGTATTCAGAATTTTCTTTGTAAAGATGTCGCCATAGGCTGTTTCCAGCTGAAAAGGACCACCGGCAATCACCTGCCCGCTTAATGCGGCCGCTTCACTGTATTTTTTCATATATAAAAGCACTTTTGCCTTCAGGGCCATTGCGGCCTGCTTTGAGGCATAGAATGTATTTTTAAATGAAGGTGCATTTGCAATGGCATAATCCAAATCCGCATTGATCAGATCGTAACATTCTTTAACCGTGGCGCGTGGCTGTGGCTCAGCCGATTGAACAGGCTTGTCTTTGAGCACAATTCCATACGTAGAATTCAGGTCATAAAACTGTCCGAAAGCTCTGAGCAGATAAAAATGCGCCAGTGCCCGGATAAATTTAGCCTCACCAATAAGGCTTTGCTTCCGTGGATCTGTAGTGGCGATTAAATCGGTTTTCTCAATGATATGATTGGCATTATTCAATACCTTATACCATTGCGAGTAAATGCCTGCCAGGGTTGCATTTTGAGGGTCAACGTTGTTATCCCTGAACGAAGCTTCTGTAGTTCCACCCGATGTTCCGGGAGTCATGGTTCCGCCTAATAAGGCGTATAAGCCCGGGCTGGTCGTTTGAAGCGCAAATGTTTTAATCTGGCCGTACGTGCCATATAATACACTTTGCGCCTGATTTACCGTGGTGATGGCCTGATCTTCGCCCAATTGATTAACCGGTTCAATCTTTGAAACCTCCACCAGCTCGCAGGATGCCGTTAACATACATCCCACTAAAAGTATTCTTATAATAAAAGTATTTGAATTCATTGTTTTAAAAATTTGCGGTTAAACCAAATGTGAATGTGCGCACAACAGGATAGATGTTATTATCGATACCCTGCGAAAAGTTACTGGCAGGTGCTGCATTTACCTCCGGGTCAATACCTTTATATTTGGTGATTACAAATACTTCAGAAAGCGACACAAAAGCACGCACATTGTTCAGCAACAGCTTACGTAACATATCTTTATCACGCAGGGTATAGGCCAGCTGAAGATTTTTCAGTTTAAAGAAAGAAGCGTTTTCGATAAAGAAGTCCGAATCGCGGGCATTCCTATTGGGATCATTGGTGACCACCCTGGGCAGGGTAGCCGATGTATTATCGGGTCTCCAGGATTCCATAATCTTTTGCGAATAGTTGTTATTGTTCGTGCCAAAGATGTATAAATCGCGGTTAGCGTAGTTCGCCAGGTAATTCCCAACAGAGAAATTGAAGAAAGCCGTAAGCTCAAGGTTACGATAGCGGACAAAATTGTTCCAGCCTCCATAAAAATCAGGCTCCGATTTTCCAATGATATCAATATCGGCCGTATTGACGATGCCATCACCATTGATATCCGCATATTTAAAGTCGCCGGGCCGGGTGCCGCTTGCCTGGTATAATTTAGTCGGTGAGGCGGCGTTAAGCGCATCGATCTCGGCCTGGCTTTGAAAAATACCGGCATACTTATAGCCTGAAAAATAACCCATTGACTGGCCTACACGCAGGTTTGAGTAGGAACCGCCGTTTAAAGCAAGTACTTTACTGCGGTACCGGGTAAAATTAAGATCGGTATAAAAAGCAAAGTTTTTACGGTTGATCACATCGCTGCCGATTTCAAATTCCCAGCCTTTGTTCGAAAAATCGCCCACATTGGCATATTGTGTACTGCCGCCGGTCTCCAGAATGATAGGGCGGTTGAGGATCATATCGTTGGTTTTCTTATTAAAATACCCGATACTTCCTCTGAGTTTATTGGAGAATAAATTATATTCGATGGCGGCGTCTAACTGGTTTGTGGCTTCCCAACGGATAGCCGGGTTGGGTACTGTATTTGCAATAGCGCCATTGGTATTATTGTAAAAACTACCGGTTCCGAAGAATGTGGCATATTGGAAGTCAGAGAAATTAGCTGATCCCGTTCTGCCATAAGAAGCACGTATCCTTAAATCGTTAATGAAGCTGATTTTTTTCATAAACTCTTCATTTGAAAGGCGCCATGAAACAGCTCCGGATGGGAAGTACCCCCAACGGTTACTGGGTCCGAACTTTGTGCTGTGATCTGCACGACCCGTAAAGGTGACGTAATATTTGGCGGCATAATTATAATTTCCTCTTAAAAAGTAGGAAGAAAGCCCGCTGATCCCGCCGTTACTGCTATAGGTTTGAATAGAAGCTGCCGATCCCAGATTATTTAAAACCCTGTCGTCCTGAAATCCGGTCGATTGGATCGTTGTACTCTCGTTACGGGTTTGGGTAAACGATGTTCCGCCTACGATGTTTACATAGTTTTTGCCAAACTGTTTAATATAGGATAAGGTATTGTCGAATATCCGGTTATTGGTAGAATAACTTACATCGGTGCGGCTTCCTTTTCTTCCATTTCTTATTTCGAATACGTCAAAACTTGGGGTATACCGTTCATTAGTGCCTTTTTCCAGCATCAAAGAGATATTTGATCTGAACCAAAGTCCGTCAATGATCTGCAGCTCACCAAAAAAGCTGCCCATAATATTCTGACTTTTAATGATCGATGGCTGTAACAGCCGCGCTACAGGATTAGAACTCACACTATCCGGTGAAGCGCCATATTTTCCGGTGGGGTCGTACAAAGGAATATCCGGACGGTATTTGGCAATACCATAAAACTGCCCTGTACCGCTTCCATTGCTTTCATTGATGCTAAGATTGAAATTCGTTCCAAAGGTTAGCTTATCAAATAGTTTAGTGGTCAGATTTCCTTTAAGTGTCTGGCGTTTAAAATCCGTATTCTTCATGGCACCCAGCCTGGTGGTTAAACCACCTGAAAAGGAGTAGTTCGTGGCACCGTTAGGCGTACCGCCATTTACATTCAGCAGCAGGTTATTGCTTACGGCTGATCGGGTAGTCAGATCAATCCAATCGGTATTGGCCGTAGGATAGGGGTTAAAATTAGCGGGCAAAGCCACTCCGGCATTTGCATATGCGCTGGTCACAATGCTGTGATATTGTGTGGCATCCAGCATCTTCGGCGCTTCTACATATTTATCGCCAGAGCCGCTATACGAAAAGCTGATGTTAGGTTTAGATCCTCCCTTTCCACGTTTGGTAGTGACCATGACGACGCCATTTGCACCTCTTGAGCCATAAATAGCAGTCGAAGAAGCATCTTTAAGGATATCAATCCGTTCAATATCAAGCGGGTTGATGGAAGCAAGCGGCGATAAGCGGATCCGGCTGTCGTTAGCATAAGCATCGTTTCCAAAACCATTGCCTGATTCGATTGGAATTCCGTCAATAACGTACAGCGGTTCATTACTGCCAATGGCTGAGCTGGTACCCCGTATTCTTATGGTAGCAATAGCGCCCGGAGCACCTGTTGACGTCACAACGTGTACACCGGGTGCCCGCCCGACAAGCGCCGCATCCAGGTTAGGCACGTTTAGTTTATTCATGTCCGAAACCTTGATAGAGGAAACAGCGCCGGTGAGGTCGTCTTTTTTTACGGTTCCATATCCTACCACCACCACGTTATCCAGATCGTTTATGGCTGGCTGTAAGCGTATCGTACCCACATTTGAGGCTGCCTGTACTTCTTTAGCCTGGTACCCGATGAAATTAATAACAAGTATGGCATTTTCCTCAACTCCGGCTATCTCAAATTCACCTGTGTTTGAAGCACTGACTACTTTATCGGTGCCTTTTATCCGTATACTTGCCCCTTGCAATGGCTGATCGTTTTCATCTACGACTTTTCCTTTTACGGTAATGGTACGAAAGATATCCACAAGCTTATCTAAAATCGACTTTTCTTTTTCTTTGAGAATAATAGCCTTATTTTCTGTCGTAATGGTATAGGTTAAAGGCTGATTCGAAAATATTTCATCTAAAGCTGCATTTAACGTCCTGTTCTCGATATTTATGGATACCCGTTTCGATTTCTTTATCAGGTCTTTGCTGTAAAAGAAATCGTAGCCACTTTGCTGTCGTATTTGTTTGATTACCTGTTCAAGGGCCATATCTTTACCTTTAAGGGTAACACTCTGGGCGTAAACCCCCGCTTTAACCTGTATAATGGTGATGAGCAGGAATAAGGAAATCAGTTTCATGGTTAACAGACATCTTTTTAGCATTGGATGGTCTGCTGTCCAATGCCGGATTTGTAATAAATTTTGGTACATTTGTTTAGTGTATTGGTTGTTTAAATTGTTGCAATGATTTAAGCAGAATGCTGCAATGACCTTACATTTCTGCCAAAGATGGTTCCAAGCGTCTTTGGCTTTTTTATGGTCTCTTTCTTAAAAGTTTTCAACGCATAATGATGACCCTCCTTTTCTCTATTTTAAAACGGACGTTGCCCGTTGCCTCCATAATGTTCAGTGCCGATGAAAGGTTCTTATAGCGTGAAATTTCACCAACAAACTCCTTGTTCTGGTCTACGTCATCATCATATATAACTTCCACGTCATACCAGCGTGCTATTTTGCTCATAATATCTTTTAAGCTGCCATTAAACTTAAAATACCCGTTTTTCCAGGCTATGGCTTCTTCCACATCCGCTTGTTTTACCGTCAGGCTTTGGTCTGTCAATAAGGCCTGTTCACCGGGCTGTAATATTTTAGTGTTGTTTGCACCTGATATGCTTACGGAACCCTCTACGAGGGTGGTTTTATAGGGTTCATTGGCATAGGCCATTACATTAAAATGTGTACCTAAGACTTCTACGATTTGTTTCTGACTTTCTACCTTAAATGGCATGGTGCTATTATGGGTAACTTCAAAATAAGCTTCTCCTTTTAAAGAGACTCTCCGTTCATTGCCCTTGAAACGGGTAGGGTAGGTAATGCTTGATGAAGCATTTAAAAAGACTAAAGAGCCATCCGGAAGTTTTACCTGCCATTGTCCGCCAATGGGTACTTCTATGGTATTGAGCACTGTTTCCTGCGCATGAGCAGAAGAGGCATCATATACGATCTGCCCGTCGGCAGTTTTAGTAATGCGTATACCGGATTGTGTGGCCAGTTCGCCATTAATAGCATTGTTTAAGTCTATCTTAGTGCCGTTGCCAAGGGTCAGAAAGGCCTTATTTCGTCCGGGTTTAATATCATGTACGATAGATTTCCGGATTGTATTTCTTTGCTGGACATATAAGAGTGCTATGGAAACAGAGAGGATAAGAATCGCTGCTGCAGTGATGCGCGGCCAGATTGTAGCTTTCTTTTTTCTTTGAATGACGGAAAGATTCTTCCAGACCTCATCCAGATCATTTAAGCGTTCCGTTTCCGTAATCGGCCGGGCAGTGCTATCTTCGTAAGAAAGATACCAGCTCTCCACAAAAGCCTGTTCATCAGGTGTGCAGTTACCTGCCTTATAGTTGTTTAATAATTTTTCTATATCTTTCTGTTGCATCATATTGAGAAGATTTGTCTCCAAATATGCTGTTAAGACAAGATGAACGGGGGGAATAGGTAGATAAACCGATCAAAAAAATGAAAATATTTTAATAGATGCTGATATTCAGCTATTTAAAATTATAATAAGAAAAAAGAAAAGTCAGAAAAGCAGCCATTCCCATGCGGGTTTTTAAGATTTTTAAGGCATTGGATATTTGTTTGTCAACCGTTTTTTCGGATATATCCAGGCGTTGAGCAATTTCTTTATGACTAAGGTGTTCTTTTCTGCTGAGCTCGAAGACAGCTCTCATTTTTGAAGGTAATGCTTCAATTTCTTTTTCGATGATTTCGGCGAGTTGTTTTTCGCGAATAAGATGATCGGCAATAATCTGACCAGAAGCTGAAAAGTTTTGTATGGATGTAATATACCGGGTTTTAACCCCATTTCGGGTAATATGATTAATGACACTATTCCTTACGGCTGTATATAAATACCCGGGCAAATTATTAAATGCATTGTTTTCTCTGTTCTTCCAAAGTGTGGTAAATACGTCCTGTACAATATCTTTGGCTTCTTCCCGATCGGGGAGCTTTTTGTAAGCATGAGTGTGCAATAATACTTTATAGCGATTATAAACTTCGGCAAAAGCATTACTATCGCTTTTTTTCAATAAAGCCAATAGTTCATCATCCGATAATTTATTATAGTTAGACATTACATGCTCTATATACAAATGTACAGAATTTAATCCTGATATATTATTTACTTATTCATGCACGCAGCGAATTCCGGCGTGACACTAAAAGAACACAAATAAAACACGGTAAGAACCATGGACTTGTAGTGGACTTACCGTGGACTTGTGGTGGACTTACCCTGGACCCGAAGAATAAAATCAGGATGAGAAATCTTCCGGCTTTGCCGGCCCCGGGGTAAATGAATGATCGTTTTTAACCACAGGCGTAGCCTTGTTCAAAGATAACTATATTCATGATGATATACAAAAGGCTGTTTAAAAACGAAAAGAGATACTCCATCCAGATGTATCTCTTTTTCTAACCAAATATAAACCTGTATGAACGGGTTGCCTTTAATTCCTGATGCGGAATATATAGTCTGTTGTAAAAAATACCTTTGCCAGGTATTTACATTGACAAAGGTAGAAATTAATTTCTATATAGTGTATAATTAACACTAAGTATTTTTTATTTTTCTGTGATTAATATGACAAAGTTGCCCTATGGAAGGGATTAGCCCGGCAATGTGATGCTAAATGTTGTTCCTTTTCCCAATTCACTTTCAACCTGAATAGTGCCCTGATTTTGGAGGATCATATCTTTACACAGGATCAGACCGATATGATAACCTTTTTCGCCCGATGTGCCTGTGCTGGTGGTACGGGAGAGGCTAAACAGGTTTTCCTGATCCTGCTTGCTAATACCGGGTCCTGAGTCGTGAACGCTCCAGATTACTTTATCGCCCGCCTGTGTTGCATCGAATACAATGGAATGTTGCGGATGACAAAATTTAATGGCGTTTGAAAGTAAGTTACGAACCACAATATCGATCATATCCTGATCGGCAAATACCTGCAAATCAGGTGCAATCCGGTTGAGTACGGTTAACGATTTTGCGCGAATAGCAGCGTCCATCAGCTTCATGTTTTCCTGCACAAGATGATACATGCTTACCCGGCCTGGATTTACGCTTATACCATCGAGCTGACTTTTTGACCACTCCAACAGATTGTCCAGAAACGTAGCGGTGGTTTGTATGGTGTCTTCAATGCGAATCGTCAGTTTATTTAATTCCTCTTTATCCAGGTTGCCATCGCGAAATAACTCGAATAAAGCCTTTAGTGAATTCATGGGGCTCCGCAGGTCGTGCGAAACGATCGAAAAGAATTTATTCTTGATTTGATTTAATTTCTCCAGTTCTGCATTTTGCGCCGCAACGATTTCGATTTGCGTGGTAAGTTCTTCATTTGTTTCGGCGATTTTTAGCTTCTGCTTCTGCAGCAAGGTGTTGTTCGCTTTATTTTCAATATTTCGCTTATAGTAAAGGATCGATACAATGGCCAGTATCACCAGCATAGCACTAAAGATGAAAATGATCATCATATAGTCTGCGTTTCTTTCGCTGATTGTTTTATTATGCTTTTCCAGATTACGGTTATCGGTATTGATGCGCTGCAGGTCGTTTGCCATGACTTCTCTTCTGGCACCCGGGGTGTTAAGGCTATCGCGCTTTAACATATAGTCTGACTGGAGCCGGAGGGCCTCCTGGTAATTTTTTTGCTCTCTGGCAATATCTACAAGCAGTTTGAGTGCATTGGATGCCAAAGCTTTTGATTGGCTTTCATTGGCTTTTTCTAAGGCTAAAGAAGCATATTCTTCGGCTTTTTTGTAATCCTTTAAACCGAGGTGCGATTCGGCTATTGCCCGTAATGCAACCGACTCCTGATATACATTTTTTAACTTTTGATTGTTTTCTACTGCGATGTTGAGGTGCTGAATCGCTTTTTTATAGTTCTTACTATCGTTATATAAAAGACCAAGCCCCAAATTGCTTAAACCAATGCCATTAATATCACCTATTTTTTCGCGAATCGCTAAACTTTGGCGATAGTAGTTGAATGCCTTTTTTGTATTCCCCAACTTCCAGCTCACGTTTCCGAGCGAGTAAAAGACACCGCCAAGCCCTAATTGATCATTAGGGGTTTCTTTTAAGTTTTCGAGGACCTGAGTAAAATAACCTTCAGCAACTTTGTATTCATTCAGGTCATAGTAAATGGCACCTAAATTGGTGATACACTGGTTTATACCGCGTCTGAAATTTAGTCTCCGGTAAATTTTTAATGCTTCTTCATAGTGTTTTACGGATTCCTTTTTGCGCTCCAGACGGTCGTATGCATAACCGATGTTAACATGCGCCCGGGCAATACCCATCGTGTAATTGCTCTTTCTGGCTATATCGTAACCCATTCTGAAATAATAAAGTGCACTATCCAGGTTACTGCGTATACCATACGATATGCCCATATCCTGATAAGCCGTGGAAACAATGGAATCGATACCATTTTTCTGACCTAATAACAAATATTGCTGTGCATAATAAAATTTCTTTAAAGGATCTACCGATGTATAAGCTGCTGAAATGCGGCGCAGCAATTTGATCTGAACAGTATCGGGGTCGTTCTTATTCAGTTGGTTAAGCAGTTCCTCTATCCGGCTGGTCTGTGCAAACGAAATGCTGGCGGCAAACAAAAGCAAAGAAAAAAGTGAAAACAATCTTATTTGTTTTAAAAGAGGAGCCATAGCAAGCGCGTTTAACAGGGAATGAAAACTAATTTAGATATTATAGTAAGTATTAGTAAATATACTGAACTAAAAGTAACAAAACTTCAAGAATTTTCGTTGTTTGTATAATAGCCTGTTTAAAAAATTACTGGTCTGACATCCGTGAAAGGCATAGAAAAAGCCACGCTGTTTAACGGCGTGGCTTATGGTTGCGGTAGCAACGAAAACTATTTTATACCGGCATAGTATTCTACGAACTTTACCAGAGCCGATGAATAGCCCCATTCATTATCATACCAGGATACTACTTTCACGAAGTTATCATTCAGCGCAATACCTGCTCCGGCATCAAAGATCGAAGCATGCGAATCACCAATAAAATCAGATGAAACCACTTCATCTTCGGTATAGCCTAAAACGCCTTTCAGGTCACCTTCAGCAGCAGCGGCTTTCATAGCCTCTTTAATCTGCTGGTAAGTAGCAGACTTCTCCAGGCGTACTGTCAGATCAACCACTGATACATCGGCTACCGGTACGCGGAAAGACATGCCGGTTAATTTTCCCTTAAGTGAAGGGATAACCTTGGTTACCGCCTTTGCAGCACCAGTTGAAGAAGGGATAATATTCGAAAAACCACCGCGTCCGCCGCGCCAGTCTTTTGCAGATGGGCCATCTACTGTTTTCTGCGTGGCCGTTACGGCATGTACGGTACTCATTAAACCTTCGGCAATACCCCAGTTATCATGTAAGACCTTGGCGATCGGGGCAAGGCAATTGGTAGTACAGGAAGCATTCGAAACAATGGTCTGATCAGCAGTTAACTGGTGATGATTTACACCCATCACATAGGTGGGGATATCATCATCTTTCGCCGGGGCAGAGAATACGACTTTTTTTGCGCCGGCAGCAATATGCTTGTTAGCATCGGCACGTGTTAAGAACAGCCCTGTTGATTCGATCACGATCTCCACACCGGCTTCATCCCATTTCAGGTTAGCCGGATCGCGTTCGGCAGTGATCCGGATCGTTTTTCCGTTGACCACCAGATGACCATCCTTTACGTCAACCGTTCCGTCAAATTTGCCGTGTATAGTATCATATTTTAGCATATAAGCCATGTAATCAGGCTCGATCAGATCGTTAATGGCTACGATGTTTAATCCTCTTTTCAATGCCGATCTGAAAACCAGCCGGCCGATACGGCCAAAGCCGTTAATTCCTATTTTAGTCATTTTGTTAATTTGCGTAATAGTTTAATAAGTTGTATATGGGTTCTTTTGTTATGGAAATGATGTTGATATCATATTTATCCGCCACCTGGCGTAAACGATCCTGAAAAGTGCCGGCTACAGTACCTACAAAATGTACGTTTTTTCCGGGGTGCCGGGCTGCAGTAGGTAGCAGATACGTTTTAAAATAATGTTCAAAGGCCTGATCAATAAGCTGTAGGATCACTTTATGGTTTCTGTTTTCGACATAAAAATCGAAGAACGTACTTAAATACTGTTGTACGGATGGTTTCTTATATACTCTTTCAAGGATGATCGGGCGTTCGGCATTATATTTCTCCTCAAATTTAGCTTTCAGATCGGCCGGCAATTTATCTTCCAGGTATTTTTTGAGTAATACTCTTCCCAGGAAATTGGCAGAACCTTCATCGCCTAAAATAAAACCTAATCCATAATTATTCTGTTCCGGCTTTTTTCCGTCGTAATATGCACAATTCGATCCGCTGCCTAAAATACCTACAATACCGCTTTCGTTATAGCAGGCCGCAATTGAAGCACCATATAGATCATCTTTTACCGTTATCCGGCTGTTTTTAAAGAATTGCAGCAGCGTGCTGATCAGTTCTTTCTGTTTAACCTTTGCTGAGGCACCGGCGGCAAAAACATAGATGCGCTTAATCTGCTCTGCATAATTAATCAGGGTATTGTTCTTATTCAGCAGGAACAGGATCTGTTTCGGTTCATTGAGGCAGGGATTTATACCCGGCATAGTACATTCAGCGATCGTTTTTCCGTTACTGGCAATCTTCCAGAACGCACTTTTCGAACCACTATATACAACAGCAATCATATCGATAAAACGTTAGTCATTTCCAGTAAATCATCTTCCAGTTTGTAACTCCGTACAGCCAATGCTTTACTGAGGTCTGTTAATTTAATTTCATTTCCTTTTAGCCCCACCATTTTAAGTGTTTCACCCTTTAGCAGGGCATTTACAGCGGCATAGCCTAAACGGCTGCCTAAGATGCGGTCAAAACCACTCGGACTGCCGCCCCGCTGAAGATGCCCTAAAATGGTCACCTTAGTATCGTAATAAGTGAATTTTCGTTTTACACTTTTGGCAATATCATAAGCGCCACCATATTTATTTCCTTCTGAAACAATGACAATGCTCGATGATTTTTTCGTGGAAGCACCTTCTTTAAGCTTAATGATCAGTTCCTTGAGCGAAGTTTCCTTTTCGGGTAACAAAACCGCTTCCGCCCCGCTGGCAATAGCACTTCTTAAAGCGATACACCCCGAATCACGTCCCATAACCTCGATAAAGAACAGACGGTCATGCGAATCGGCCGTATCCTTGATCTTATCGATCGCTTCGATCACGGTATTCACGGCTGTATCATAGCCTAATGTAAAGTCTGTACCATACAGATCGTTATCAATGGTGCCGGGCACGCCGATCACCTGTATGTTAAATCGTTCCCCAAATCGTTTTGCTCCGGTAAACGTCCCATCACCCCCAATCACGATCAGTCCGTCGATCTCTTTTTCCTGAAGATGTGTAAAGGCCTTTTCCATACCGCTGTCTTCCTTGAATTCCAGACAACGGGCTGTTTTTAAAATGGTGCCACCCAAATGCAAAATGTTACTCACCGAACGGGCATCCATCGGAATGATCTGGTTATGGATCAGTCCCTGATATCCCTGCTTCACTCCAAACATGTTTTTTCCCTGATAAATCCCCGTTCTTATCACCGCCCTGATGCAGGCATTCATGCCCGGAGCATCACCTCCAGACGTTAATACTGCAATATTTTTAAGTTCGCCTTTCATTATTGTTATACGAATATAGTGTGTATTTTCTACACTAAGTAATTTTTTTTCATTATTTTTACGAAATAACGCCGGAAGAGTTTTTATTTTGTTCTAAAATTGTAAATATTTTAAAAAGATCGTGTTTTGAAAGAAAGCTTACCTCATTTTAATTCAGCTGTTTCTATTGATTGTGTTTTGTTTGGTTTTGATGGCGGAGAGCTCAAAATATTGCTTATCGAACGAAACGAAGAGCCTTTTAAAGACTGGTGGGCCTTGCCGGGGAACCTGGTGGGTGAAAAGGAGAGCTTAGACCAGTCGACTTCCAGGATCCTGCATGAACTTACCGGGTTGAGCGACATTTATATGGAGCAGTACTACACTTTCGGGGAAGTAGACAGGCACCCGCAGGGAAGAGTAATTACCGTTGCTTATTATGCTATTTTACGCCTTGGAGGCGACAAAGCCCTGAAACCACTTACCAGTTATGCGAAAAAAGCACAATGGATAAATGTCAGGGAATTACCGAAACTGGCTTTTGATCATCAGCATATCTTTGAAAAAGGACTGGAAAAGATCAAACGGCGGATTAAACATTTGCCTATTGCTTTTGAACTGTTACCCGAAAAATTTACACTTACACAAGTACAGAACGTATATGAGCTGATCTTGGGGAAAAAGCTGGATAAACGGAATTTTCGTAAAAAGATACTAAGCTTTGGTGTGTTGAAAGAACTTGATGAGAAACAAAAAGGCGTATCTTTCCGGGCAGCTACACTTTATAAGTTCGACCGGAGAAAATACGCCAAGCTGTTTGGTAAAGCGATCTCATTTTAGCCATTTACCGCGCTGCACGAATCACTTATCGTTAAGCGCTTATCGCTTGTTCAAATGATAATCAACCAGGTCATCTATCGGTGAACGGATAATCTTTCCGACGCCCATTTCATAACGGTCGGCCACCAGGCTTAATGTGTCTCTGAAGCTGTATCCCACCGAACCTACACAGTTCAATTCGTATTTTTTATAGTTGGGGTAATGGATCACAAGATTTTCAAAGAATGCGGTAAAACCATAATTCACGACCGAGTAGGTATAATCTTCATAATCCTCTTTAAAGTCGTAAATGAATTTGCTGAAACTGGCACAAAAACGGTTAGGAAGAGGCTTATTATAGATATGATCAAAAATATCCTCATTGGTTAAAGCATAAATATCGTAAAAACTCTCCCGGAGCCCTTTAGGCATATAGCCTTTCATGTAATCGGCTAAAATACGCTTTCCCAGATAACTGCCGCTGCCTTCGTCGCCTAAAAAATAACCCAGCGAATCGATGTTCAGGGTGATCTCATTCCCGTCATACAGACAGGTATTTGTTCCGGTACCTAAAATGGCCGCGAAGCCTTCTTTATCGCCTAAAAGCGCACGGCACGAGGCCAGTAGATCGTGTCCTACCTGGATTTTGGCATTTACGAATACTTTTTGCATCGCGTCCGCTACAATTTTCCGGTTTGCATCCGTTGAGCAACCGGCACCATAATAATACACTTCGTTTAATTTTTCGACTTCAAGATAGTCCGGTAGCGAAGCTCTTAAAGAGTTTTCAATATAATCACCTTTTGAAAAATAAGGATTATACCCCTCGGTATTAAAATGGATTTTCCGGCCAGCCTCATTAATCAGGCACCAGTTTGTTTTGGTCGATCCACCGTCAGCAATTACGATCATGTCTGGTTTTTTTAGTTCGATATTCTGTTAAAAGTGTACCAATATATGTGGCTTTTTTCAAATAAAAAATTAATTTTAAGTTTTTTATTTCTTTACATAGCGGTAAATGCAAACGTTTCCGGAATGCGCGGAAACAGATATTTCTATAAAGTGTACTTTATACACCATTAAGCCCCGGATAATCCTATAAATTCATTTTATATACAACGCTATGATGGTGCATATAAAATGAATTATGTAAGTTTGAAAGGTTAAAAATGAAGCCGATATTCTTTACAGACTTAACACAAATAAAATGAACAGGATTGATCTTAGAAGTGATACCGTTACCAAACCAACTGCCGGGATGCTTGAGGCCATGATGAGTGCCCCTGTAGGAGACGATGTTTTTGGTGAGGATGAAACCGTGAATGCACTGGAAGAGAAACTTGCCGCGCGATTTAATATGGAGGCCGGATTATTTTGTCCGTCAGGAACCATGAGCAACCAGATCGCCATTAAATGTTTTACGCAGCCTATGGATGAGGTAATCTGTGATCAGACCGCCCATGTATACCGGTATGAGGGCGGAGGGATTGCTTATAATTCGATGGCTTCAGTACGGCTGTTAAACGGCCGGCGGGGGATCCTGACGCCAGAACTGATCGAACCTGAAATTAATGCCGAAAATATCCACTATCCGCATTCGAGCCTGGTGGTCCTTGAAAACACTGTGAATAAGGGAGGAGGAAAGTGTTATACGTTAAAAGATATTGCACCTGTACATCACCTGTGTGCCATAAAAGACCTGAAACTTCATCTTGATGGTGCCCGGATTTTTAATGCACTGGTGGCCACCGGCGATAAGGCACATGACTACGGACAGTATTTTGACGGGATCTCGGTATGCTTGTCAAAAGGTCTTGGTGCCCCTGTAGGGTCAGTGCTGCTGGCTTCGGAGGAAACAATAAAAAAAGCCCGCCGGATCCGGAAGGTGTTAGGCGGGGGGATGCGGCAGGCAGGTTTTTTAGCGGCCGCAGGGATTTACGCTTTAGATCATCATGTGAGCCGCCTGGCAGAAGACCACCGGCATGCCGCCATACTTGCGGATACGCTTAAAGGATTAAGCTTTGTGGAATCGGTGATGCCGGTGGAGACGAATATTGTTCTTTTTGATGTGCGTGCCGACCTGAACGCTGAAAACGTGACGAAGCTGCTGGCGCAAAAAGGTATCTTATGCAACAGTACTTCCCCAAAAACCATTCGTTTTGTGATGCATCTGGATGTTTCACCGGCTATGGTCGATCAGGCTATACAAATCCTTTCTACTTTGACCCTGTAAATATGAGCGCTTCCACAGAACCTGTTTTTCATAAAATTTCAAAGCTACTGGTCGCTAACCGGGGTGAGATTGCCCTTCGCATTATGCGTTCTGCCCGCGAAATGGGTATAAAAACGGTAGCCGTATATTCTGAAGCCGACCGTACAGCCCTGCATGTGCGTTATGCCGATGAGGCGGTGTGTATTGGTCCGGCACCATCGAACCAGTCGTACCTGTTAAGCCACAAAATTATTGATGCCTGCCGGCAAACCGGAGCCCAGGCTATTCACCCGGGGTATGGCTTTTTATCAGAGAACGCCTCATTTGCCCGCGAAGTGGCGCATGCCGGACTGATCCTGGTAGGCCCCGGCCCTGAAGCCATGGAAACGATGGGGAATAAGCTGTCTGCAAAAGCGGCAGCATTAAAATACAACATCCCCATGGTACCTGGTACGGAAGAAGCCGTAACCGATGTGGAAGAAGCAAAGCAGCGGGCTGTTGAAGTAGGCTTCCCCATTCTCATCAAAGCCGCCGCAGGTGGCGGCGGAAAAGGCATGCGCATTGTAGAGAGGGAGACAGATTTTGAAGAACAAATGCACCTTGCCGTTAGTGAAGCTACCTCTGCCTTTGGCGATGGGTCGGTATTCATTGAACGTTATGTGAGCTCACCCCGTCATATTGAGATCCAGGTACTGGGCGATATGCATGGAAATATTATCCACTTGTTTGAACGCGAATGTTCTGTGCAGCGCCGGCATCAGAAAGTGGTAGAAGAGGCACCATCAGCAGTACTTACACCGGCTATCCGCGAAAAAATGGGAAAATGTGCCGTGGATGTGGCCCGTTCCGTGAATTATGTGGGCGCAGGTACCGTAGAATTCATTTTAGATGAAAACCTCGATTTCTTTTTTCTGGAAATGAATACCCGGCTGCAGGTAGAGCACCCGGTAACCGAGCTGATCACCGGTATTGACCTGGTCAAAGCACAGATCAGGATCGCGCAGGGTGAGGTTTTGCCCGTGAAACAGGAAGCACTACAGATGAAAGGTCATGCCATTGAATTAAGGGTATATGCTGAAGATCCGGCGAATAATTTCCTGCCGGATATCGGTGTACTGCAAACCTATAAAACACCAAAAGGAAATGGTGTACGGGTAGACGATGGTTTCGAAGCGGGGATGGAAATACCTATCTACTATGATCCCATGATTGCAAAACTGATCACTTACGGAGCAGATCGTGAAGAGGCTATCGCAAGGATGATCAGGGCGATCGATGAATATGACATTACCGGTATAGCAACTACCCTGGGTTTCGGAAAATTTGTGATGCAGCACGATGCTTTTGTGTCCGGAAAGTTCGATACGCACTTTGTGCATAATTATTTTAAAGCGGAAAGCCTGACAGAAGGTTTGCAGGAAGAAGCGTTGCTGGCGGCTGTAGCTGCGATTGCAGGCCTTAAAAAGCAACCGGCGAAAGGTTTGGCTGCGGCGACTGAAATGCAGGGAAACTGGAGAAGAAACCGAAAAAAACAAAACTGATGTTTACCGGAATAATTGAAACCCTTGGAGAGGTCAGACACATAGAGGCAGAAGGCACGAATATGCATTTCACCATCACTTCGCCCATCAGCTCTGAGCTGAAAATTGATCAGAGCGTGGCCCATAACGGGGTATGTTTAACGGTGGTAAAGGTGGATGGCGATACGCATACCGTTACGGCCATTGAAGAAACCTTGCAAAAAACAAATCTTGGTGCCCTGAAAGCAGGCGACAAGGTAAACCTGGAACGCTGTATGCAGCTGAACGCCCGTTTAGACGGGCATATCGTGCAGGGCCATGTTGACCAGACTGCAACGCTTATCCGTTTGGAAGAACAGGATGGCAGCTGGGAATTCAGGTTCCGCTATGATGCTTCTTCAGGAAACGTGACCGTAGAAAAAGGATCGATCTGTGTGAACGGCATCAGCTTAACCGTTGTAAATGCCGCTGAAGATGCATTTTCCGTGTACATTATTCCTTACACCTATGAAAACACGGTATTGCATCAGCTTCGTACAGGCGATATGGTTAACCTTGAATTTGATATTATTGGAAAATACGTAGCCCGCTTATTACTTCGCACTTAGCATCTCCAATCTGTTTTTTACATAATCGATCTGTTCTTTATCGAGCACTTTATCCGGCCTGCTTTTCAGGTAGCGCTGATACCAGGTTATGGCATTCTTTTTCTGATTCAGTTTCAGATCATATAAAATGCCTAAACGATAATAAATGGTATGGTTAGCGTTGAAGCTCAGGCCTTTCTTATAGGCATTTACAGCAGCAGATACTTCTTGCCGGGTTTCGTAAATCCCGCCCAATAGCAGGTAATAGCTGGGGATATTCACCGATATGCCTTCATGAATAGTTCTTTTTGCATACTCAGCCGCCGTTTTATAATCATTCAGGTTCCGGTAGCACAAGGCGGTGTAATAAAGTGAACTTTCACTTTGTGCATCGATCGTCTCCAGCTGTTTGAAATAATCGATCGCCTGCTTATAATTTTTAAGATAATAACAAGCCATGGCGACATCACGTACGATATTAGGATCGATTCCGTTTGTTAACAGCTTTTCACCTGTAGTGATAACTTCTTTGTAGCGTTTTAATTGAATAGCGATGGGTAAACGGGCCTGTTGAAGGACCAGGTTACCGGTGTCGGCCGCTATGGCTATGGATAATACCGCATACGCGGAATCATATTTTTTTAACTTTCGCTGTGCATTGGCCAGTTCATAAGCTACATCAGGTTCAGCAGGGTTTATCCGGTTGGCTTTTAAAAGATAATCTACCCGGATGCTGAGCGTATCATTTGTATAAAGTGATGCCAGTTGTTTAAGGGCATTAAAATTCATACTGTCTGATTTTACAATGCTTTCCAGATACTCACGTGCCTTTGCCGTATTGCCTCTTTTCAGGTTTATCTGAGCCAGGTTAAACCATACGGGAAGTGCAGCAGGTTGTTGCTCCAGGATCTTCAGGTAATTCTTTTCCGCTTCCGGCAGTTTTCCGGCCATCATAAAGCAATATGCCATCTGATGAATGGCTTTCAGATCCTGTGTGTCGTCAGAATAGATTTGCTGCAGGTAAGCCGCGGCCTCGGCATATCGTTGCGTCTGATAAAGATCGAACAGTTTCTCTTTATCGGGTACGGGCACCTGTGCCGGCAGCAGGCCGCTTAAGCCTGTGAAAAGAAAGATAAGCAGGTAAAGTTTCATAACAACTAAGTTAATAGTTGTTGTAGATATTTGCAAGAAATTTTTGATGAGGGGTATTTAATGGATGATGCGTGTTCAGGCATCAGGGCCAACAGGGATGGTAATGCATATCCTCGTGCCTTCACCTTCTTTGCTGCTCACATAAATGTCGCCATCATTCCGTTTCATGAAATCTTTGCAGACCAATAACCCCAGCCCGGTACCTTTTTCATTTGAAGTACCCCGGGTTGAGATATTTTCCTCTTTGAAGAGTTTATCTAAAGTGTCTTTGCTCATGCCCACTCCGTTGTCCTGGATACATACCAGCATATAGTTTTCTTTCTGATAGGCGGCCGTTATATGGATTTCGCATCCATCGTGACAGAATTTGATAGCATTATTGATAATGTTGCGGATAACGATCTGGATCATCAGCATATCGGCATAAGCCATTTCACCCGGAAAAACATCATGTATGATCTTTATTTTTTTAAGATCGGCTGCCGGGAGATGATAATTGATCTCGTTTAGAATGAGGTTTCGCAGATTAAAAATTTCTTTATTGATGCCATAACCCTTTAGCTGGCTTCTCGACCAGTGCAGAATATTTTCCAGCAGATCAGTAGTATAAATAATGTCTTTGCTCAGGGTGGGAGAAAGCATCTTAAACTCCTCATCACTGATCTGATCATTCGCAATCATTTTTAAGACTTCCGAAAGGTTTACCATCGGGCCTCTGAGATCGTGGGCAATGATCGAAAATATCCGGTCTTTCAGCTGGTTAAGCCGTTCCAGCTCGGAGGCCTGCTCACGGCTGAGAATAGCCTCTTTTTTATAATTGGTTAAGTCCTGTAGTTTGATAATGATAAAGTCATTATGGATCTTATTATCGTTCAGCGAAATAATCTCAGCTTCGAGATAATAAATATCGTCTTTATAAGGTACTTCGAGCTCCATTTTCCCACTGGAATGGGTGTTGATCATGTGTACAAAATCAGGCTGATCGGGAAAATGCTCTTCTAAAGATGTACCGATAATCTTCGACCTTTCTTTGAAATGGATATATTTTTTTGAAGCCTCGTTATAGTCTATGATCCGGTGATCTTTATCTAGTACAATGAAGCCGTCCTGCATAAGATCAAGCACCTTTTCCCTGGCCAGGGGCACAATCTCAAATAGTTCGAACCGGTAAATGCCAAACAGGATCATTAAGGAGGTGATGACAAAGGCAAAAGGGGTGATGTCGACATAGCCCATGGGCCTTATGCCTACAAGGTATAAGACATTTGCCACCCAGGGAATAGTGGCGGCAATGATAAGACTGAGGTTTTGTCTTCTGAAAATGGGGTCGGACGAACGGTATTTCGTCCATAATAAATAACATCCGCAGGCCAGCAAAAGATAAAAATAAATGGTAAATATCCGGTATGCAATGCCTGGTGTAATGTCGATGACCGGAAAAGGAGTATTTTCGGCCATTTTATAGGCAGCATAATGCAGATGGTGATATTCATTTGTCCATACCAGAAAGAGCGTGACGACCGGGAAAATACTTATGGAAATAAGATTAAGCGGCTTTTTGTACCAGCATTCTTTGCCGCTGAAATTCAGGCAAAACAGAAACCAGTTCAGGGGGACGCTCACAATGCCAATGTATTCGATATTAATGATCTTTTTCATCTGCAGCAGTGTACTGCTTGCCAGTTCAAAGCCATAGGCGATGGACCAGATTGCGCTTGAAAACATCATTAAACTGAACCATCTGACCGCATTTCCACCTTTACGATAAATAAAGAAAGCTAAAGCAATGGATACAGATCCAAAAATAAGCAAGAGAATGGCATAGAAATTGAAAGTAAAACTCATTACAAAAGCAACATTTGGCTTATATCATAAAACTAAGGCGGATATGAGTTATAAAAGTAAATAAATTAGCCTTTTAAGTGAAAAAAATCCTTAATTTTAAGTTTATGAAAACAAGAATATTCATTGCAGGCCTGATGTTCATTGCTTCATCTGCATTTAGCCAGGCGCTGCCTTCCTTCCGGCTGGGCGTTAAGGGAGGTGTTAATCTCGCCAAATTTAAAACCGAAAATACATTTAGCAGCGATAATAAAGGAGGATATTACGGAGGTCTGTGGGCACGGATAGGCGGCGGGGGAATACATCTTCAGCCGGAGCTCTATTTGACCGGTAAAAATTCGAGTCTGGTTACGGCAAGCGGCCAGGAGAATAATGTAAAGTTTACCAGTTTGGATATTCCGGTATTACTGGGTACTAAAATAGGTGCAGCCGGCTTTGGCATCCGTTTAAATACAGGCCCTGTATTTACCCTGACCTTAGATGAGCAACAAAAATTCGGACCGGCAGCCGCGGCCGCATTTAACGGAAAATTTAAAGATACTGCCCTTGCCTGGCAATTCGGTTTAGGTTTAGATATTGGGAAGCTGAATGTAGATGCACGCTATGAATCAGGAATGTCTGAAATTAATTCGGCAGGCGGCTATCCTACTACGAAACTGAATCTCTTTACATTAGGGATCGGATTTAGTATTTTGTAGTAGCAAGTATTTAGTATAAAGTATCGGGTGTGTCAGATTTACGCGCTTAGTCTTACTATCTGCTACTTGTTACTTCTTTCAGTTCATAAAGGAACGCGCCTTTTATTGGTTTTATTTGTTTTTTACCGTTGTCGCTAAGCACTTTTACAAAGCATGCACCGAAATAAAAGATAAGCGAAGCATAAAAGACAAAAAGCATAATCAGCACGATAGATCCTGAAGTACCATAGATATTGCCGATATTGCTAAGCGGCAGCATAATTCTTAAAATGTATTTTCCCAGGTTGAAAAGGATACCTGTTAACAATCCGCCTTTGCATGCTGCTGCCCAACCCGGGCGGCCGTTGGTTAAGAAGCGGAATAATACCGTAAACCATATGGTTACGATACCCACAAAAAGCAGTTCATTCAGGATGAACAGGAAAAATTTCCCAAAGGTAGGTGCTGCAGTATCCATGTAAGTTCGGATAAAAGCCTGGATACTATCTGTTAGCAGTCCGAGGAAAAATAAAATTCCCGCAAGCAGGATAATGATCATCGACCGTAATCTTAATTTGAGATTAAGTAAAAATCCGGCCTTTTCATTTAAACCGATACGCCAGATCTGATCCATAGAATTTTTAATGACATTGAACAGGGTAGTCGCTACGAAAATGAAGAAAATAAAACTAACGATCGTTGCCCACCAGTTATAATCAGCTCCTCTGATGTTTCGCAGCACATGTTTGATCTGGTTAATGCTGCTTTCGTCTAATATGCCCGACAGGCGTTCAAAAAGACGGGTAGCAAAAGTGCGACGGTCTACAAAAAAGCCAAAAAGGCGGATCAGGATGAGTAAGATGGGCGGAAGGGCAAAGTTGGCAAAAAAGGCAGTGGCACCGGCTAATCGCAGCGGATCATTTTTCTGAAACAGCTTAAAGGCTATTTTCAGGTGTCTGAAAAAAAGTAATATTCTGTTCGTGCGTATTGCCATAGCCCCGGTTTGAGGCTAAATTAGAAAAATTAATTAATATAGGGGAGTGCCTGTTATGAGTTGCGGGCTGCCTGTAACCCGCAACCCGTAACTAAATATACCCGCAACCCATTATAAGTTACCTCTCAACGCCTGTTCACGTTCGATGGATTCAAAGAGTGCTTTGAAGTTTCCGGCACCAAACGATTGTGCGCCTTTCCGCTGGATGATCTCAAAAAACAAAGTAGGCCGGTCTTCAACCGGTTTGGTGAAGATCTGAAGCAGATAGCCTTCTTCGTCCCGGTCTACTAAAATACCTAAACTTTTAAGCAGTTCAAGTTCTTCGTCAATTTCACCTACGCGCCCGGGCATCATTTCATAATAGGCTTCGGGCGGAGCACTTAAAAATTCTACCCCCCGCGATTTTAAGGCATTAACGGTTTTAACAATATCTTTCGTGGCCACCGCAATATGTTGTACACCTTCGCCTTCATAAAATTCGAGGTATTCTTCGATCTGCGACTTTTTCTTACCCTCAGCAGGTTCATTGATCGGGAATTTTGAATAGCCGTTCCCGTTACTCATGACTTTGCTCATCAGCGCTGAATATTCCGTATTAATCTGCTTGTCATCAAACGACAGGATATTGACAAAACCCATCACCTCCTCATACCATTTCACGGTTTCGTTCATCCGGTTCCAGCCTACATTGCCTACGCAATGGTCAATGTATAATAAGCCGGTTTCTGACGGATTATAATCGCTTTTCCAGGTCTCATAGCCCGGCATAAAGATACCCTCATAGTTTTTACGTTCAATGAACATGTGTACGGTTTCACCATATGTGTAAATGCCCGACATTTTCACTTCACCATATGCATCGGTCAGGGTTTGCGGTTCCAGGTAAGGTTTGCCGCCGCGTTTTGTGGTTTCTTCAAAAGCACTGTAGGCATCATCCACCCATAACGCCAGTACTTTCACTCCGTCGCCATGCTTTTTAACATGCTCTGAAACCGGGTGTTCTGATTTTAAAGCCGTGGTGAAAACAAGACGTATTTTTCCCTGCTGCAATACATAGGAAGCTTTATCGCGCATACCGGTTTCCGGTCCCGCATAAGCGACCGACTGGAAGCCAAAAGCCGTTTTATAATAATGAGCAGCCTGTTTGGCATTGCCCACATAAAACTCGATATAATCTGTCCCGTTAATGGGAAGAAAGTCTTGTGCTTTAGCTATTTTTTCTGCAAATGTTAATGTGCTCATTTTATTTATTTAGTGTTTAGTAGTCAGTAATTAGTATTTAAATTGGAGTATGGATACAATTTCGCTTTACTCTACATTAATTTGCCAGCTGGTATGATAACTTTCATCTTCAATATCCACAGCGTCCTGTGTAAGCATTAACGGCCGGAAAGGATCGATCATCACCGCTAATTCTTCTGTTTTTTCCTGGCCGATCGATTTCTCAACAGTCCCCGGATGCGGACCATGCGGGATGCCGCCCGGGTGAAGGGTGATCTGCCCTTTTACCACGCTTTTGCGGCTCATAAAATCACCGTCTACATAGTAAAGCACTTCATCACTATCCACATTACTATGATTATAAGGCGCAGGAATGGCCTGCGGATGATAGTCATACTTTCGGGGCACGAAAGAGCAAATCACAAAGTTATGCCCCTCAAAGGTCTGATGTACCGGAGGTGGCTGATGGACGCGGCCGGTGATCGGCTCAAAATCATGAATAGAGAATGCCCAGGGGTAATGAAAGCCATCCCAGCCTACAAAATCAAAAGGATGTGTGCCATAGATATAGGGATACATGATGCCCTGCTTCTTGATCAGCACCTTAAATTCACCGGTCTGATCGAATGTTTCAAGATGGGCAGGGCGTTTAATATCACGCTCACAAAAAGGTGAATGCTCTTCAAGCTGGCCGAAAGCATTGCGGTAGCGTTTTGGCGTACGTATCGGACTAAAACTCTCTACGATAAAAAGGCGGTTGTTTTCAGTATCGAAGGTCATCTGGTAAATCGTGCCCCTCGGGATCACGAGATAATCGCCATATTCAAATTTAATTTTGCCGAAACCGGTTTTCAGGGTACCACTGCCTTCATGAATAAAGATTACTTCATCGGCCTGACTGTTTTTATAAAAATAGTCGTTCATCGAATGCCGTGGCGCTGCTAATGAAATGTGTAAATCGCTGTTCACCAATACCGGTTTACGACTTTTCAGGTAATCATCTTCCGGTTTGATCTTAAAACCGAGCAGGCTGGTGTGCCGTAAATGTTTTTCACGGGCAATTTGAGGTTCCACATTATAGGGCTCACCCAGCGATTTTACGATGGTTGGCGGGTGACAATGGTAAACGAGGGAATATAGGCTGGAAAATCCCTCGGTCGAAACTAATTCTTCCGCATAGAGCGAACCGTCAGGTTTGCGGAAAACCGTATGTCGTTTAGCAGGAATTGTTCCTAAAGTATGATATACAGGCATAGCGTTAGGTATTTGGTTAGTGTAAAAATATAACGAAAAAAACGTGAAAACGTTTTCGGATGGGCAAAGGGAAGAAAGCAAATGCTAAGAATATTGCGCAAAAATGATCTTGGAAAGCATTTCATACCGGAACGCGGCCAGTACTTCACTGGCATGCGGGTTTTGATATGTAAGCCGGAGACTCATGATGAGGGCTAAATTAAGGTTTTTTATCGCAATATTCAAAATTTAATAATTCAGAAGCGGCTGTGCAGCTCTGCTAAATATTGTTTAGCTTTGAAGCCGTAAACCAAATGATAAGGCGATGAAGTTAGTATCCTACAAAACAGAAGATCAGGAACACCTTGGTGTTTTCGTGAACGGACATATTTATAATTTAAATTCCTGTGATAAACTAATTCCGGATGAGATGAATGCCTTTTTGCAGGGCGGCGATCCGCTGATGGAAAGAGCAAAAACGATTAGCCGGCGGATCATCGAAGGCAGCCTGTCGCCGAAAGAAGAAATTTTCTATGAATTGCTGGCGCCTGTGCCACATCCTGCATCCTGTCGTGACGGATACGCTTTTCGTCAGCATGTGGCAGCGGCACGACGTAACCGTAAGGTCGATATGATTGCTGAATTTGATCAATATCCTATTTTTTATTTTACGAACCATAATGCGATACAGGGACCCGGTGAGATTGAATGCATGCCCGATCATTTTGCTAAATTGGATTTTGAGTTGGAGGTAGCGATCGTGATCGGCAAAAAGGGCCGCAATATCAGAGCTGCCGAGGCCGATAACTATATTGCAGGCTATATGATCATGAATGACATGAGTGCACGCACCCTGCAGATGGAAGAGATGCTGTTAAACCTGGGACCGGCAAAGGGAAAAGATTTTTCCACGGTGATTGGTCCGTGGCTGGTAACACCCGATGAGCTGGAGCCTTATAAAGTGCCGGCAAAACCGGGACATACCGGAAATAATTACAATTTGAAGATGACCTGCCGGGTAAATGGTATCGAAGTATCCGCCGGAAATATGGCTGATATGGACTGGACCTTTGCCGAGATCATTGAGCGCTGTGCCTACGGAGTTGATATTTTACCGGGCGATGTGATCGGATCCGGCACTGTGGGAACAGGTTGCTTTCTGGAGCTGAACGGCACCGGTTTACTAAACGATCCGGCCTATGTACCGCAATGGTTACAATCTGGTGATCAGGTAGAGATGGAAATTACAGGTCTGGGTGTGTTAACCAATGTAATTACAAAGGCGGATACGGATTTTTCAATCCTGGCATTGAAGAAATAATATCCTTATAGTATTAAATATCACTCATGTTAACGTTAAATTGTAAAGATCTTTCTCCTGTTCAGCTGCAAAGCTACCTGCAGGCAGCCATTGCACCCCGACCAATCTGTTTTGCCTCCACGGTCGATGCGGCAGGGAATGTTAACTTAAGTCCGTTCAGTTTCTTTAATCTCTTTGGCTCTAATCCGCCGATGTGCGTATTTTCGCCGGCAAGGCGGGTGCGGGATAATACGACCAAACATACCCTTGAAAATGTGCTGGAAGTAAAGGAATGCGTGATCAATATCGTGGATTATGCCATGGTACAGCAAACCAGCCTGGCCAGTACGGAATATGCTAAAGGTGTAAATGAGTTTGAAAAAGCCGGCCTTACTATGCTGGCGTCAGAAATGGTGCGTCCGCCGCGGGTAGCCGAAGCGCCGGTGCAGTTAGAATGCATGGTCACCGAAGTGATCCCCCTGGGTGATCAGAATGGCGCTGGCAACTTAGTATTGGCCGAAGTAAAGCTTATTCATATCCGGAAGGATATTTTGGATACCGGGGGTAGGATTGACCAGGCAAAGATCGACCTGGTAGCCCGGCTGGGAGGCGACTGGTATTGCCGGGTTACAGCGGATAGCCTGTTTAAAGTGGCTAAACCTTTAACGACATTGGGTATCGGTGTGGATGCATTACCGCAGGCTGTTCGTTTATCGGCGGTGTTAAGCGGTAATGATCTGGGACAACTCGGCAATGTCGAAAAAATACCGTCTCTCGAAGAAATAGAAGCCATGCAGTACCATCAACAGGTAAAACCGATATTGGATGCTACCATTGGTGATGAAGTGAACAGAATGCGTGAATTACATGAGCTTGCGAAACAAATGATCACCGAAGGAAATATCGCAGATGCATTAAAAGTAGTGTTGATCTAAAATTTCCGGGATTTCCCTACTCCATGACCGTAACGGCTTTCAGGAAGCGGTTCTTATAATAGCCTTCCAGATCGGTAATCGTCACCCCTTTGGCTTTGCCGGATGAAGAATGGATAAACCTGATCTTTCCATTTTCGTCTTTGGAATAGATGATTCCCACATGACCGGGCTTTCTGACTTTCGCATTTGAACCTGTAAATACCAGGATATCGCCCACTTTGGCATCGGCCAGTTTTACCGCTTTACCTTTTTTTGCAAAATCGGCAGAGGAACGGGCGCCATTGAAGCCAAACTGTTTGTATACATAACTCACAAAACCCGAGCAGTCGAAACCAATTTCAGGATTACTGGAGGCATAACGGTAACGGGTGCCGATCAATGACTTTGCAAAATCCATAAGCTGGGTAGCAGGCGTATTCACGTGAGGAACCTTTGCCAGGATCTTTTCCATCATGTTCTGATACTGCTGTGGCAATGACGTTGTGCTCTGCGCTTTTCCGGCAAAGGCGGAGCATAAACAAAGAATAAAAAATATTTTCTTCATAGTTTGGCAATACAAAAATAGGAAAAAAATCTGAATGTTAGTTCATCTGAACTTAAAAGCTCTCTAGGGTGTGGTGACAGCTACCGGCAGCACTTTCCCGTTAAAAAGTTTATGACCGCTTTTCGCGAAATCAGCAATATACTTACCCATTTCGAAAGCCATTACCGGACTTTCGTAACCCGGGAAGGCGGCTTCGAGCATTTCTGTCTGGGCTGAGCCCAGCGCCAGGCAGTTCACTTTTATTCCCGTTTCCACGAGCTCCTGTGCGAGACACTCACTTAATACATGTAAAGCAGCTTTACTGGCTGAATAAGCGGCCAGGCCCGGAAACTTTACACTACCCTGAAAACCACCCATACTGCCAATATTGACAATATGTGATCCGCTTTGCATATAAGGTAACATCGCCTGTGTCATTTTAAAATGGCTCATCACATTATGTTCCAGCATTTCAGCCATGTCGTTTGCTGTGGTTTCTGAAAAAGGCTTATTAATAAGGGTTCCGGCATTATTGATCAGGATATCAACCGTTCCCAGACGTTCCTGGATAAAGGGGATGAGTGCATGATAATCGTCGTTTACCAGATCAAAGGCCACGGGTAACAGGGTACATTCGGGCGTGATGCTTTTAGCGATTTCCAATAGCTTACGGAGTTTATCGGTCGAGCGTGCTATACAAACTACCTTGTTTCGGGTATCTAAACTAAACTCTAAAGCGGCTTCAAAGCCTATGCCACTGCTGGCACCGGTGATTATAATGTTCATTTCTATGCGATTGCGAAGGCGAATAAACCACAAAGATAAACATTTTAAAACAGGCTCTAAGGCTTGCTGAATTATGATTACCTTTGCAGCCACATCAAAACAGTAAAAATGATAGCAAAATTAAACGAACGCAGCGGCGGATTATGTGAGCTTTGCAGTAAGAACACCGCCACAGTAGCATATACAGTGAGTCCTAAAAAAGACGATATGGTTGAAAACCAGGTAGCTTTATGTGATACGTGTGCACAGCATATCGATGCTAAAGACCAGAGCTTTTACTGGCGTGTAGTGGAAGGCAGCATCTGGAATCCGGAGCCTTCGGTACAGGCTTTAAGCTACCGTATTCTGCAAAACTATAATCATGAAGACTGGGCAAGCAGTGTGTTAAGCATGATCGATCTTGATGAAGATGTGATCCAATGGGCGATAAGTGCGGCTGATACAGCTGCAATCCATCAGGATGCTTATGGAAATGTGCTTGAAGCAGGAGATACGGTAGTGTTAACACAGGCCCTGGATGTTAAAGGAACGAATTTCAGCGCGCCCAAAGGTACCGTGGTGAAGCGCATCCGTCTGGTACATGATCATGCAGGGCAGATCGAAGGAAAGATCAACGACCAGACGATCGTGATCTTAACCAAATATGTGAAGAAGAATAATTAAGCGCTTAGCGCTCCGCGTTGAATTAGTTAACCAGCTGTGTTACCGGGTTGGCAATCACATGCAGGCCATCATTGATCAGCTTGGTGTGTTCGGGCTCTGTAGCCGCTTTCATTTCGAGGTAAATACGCAACTCTTTTTCCAATGCAGGATTAGTTCCCTGATGATACACGATCTCTAAGATCTCCATTACACACAGCCAGTCTTCCCTGAAATTGGTTTCCAGTTGCCTGAAAATATCTTCCAGTGCCTGATAAGGTCCTTGTTGCCCGCGAATAGCACGTACGCGCCGGTATAAATCGTGCAGGCGCAGTGTACGCTCGTCATACGTAACTTTATGGGTTTGCTCGTCACTAATGTGTGTAATTTCTTCGTAAGCATCTTTATCGGCTGCACCATTAAATACGGATATGATTTTTTCACCAACAGCCATATCATACACTCCCCAGGACGGATCAAACAATACGTTTCCGTTCCGCTCTGTAACTGTGCAGTTCTCAAAGCTGATCAGCAGTAACCTGCCTTCTTTATATAGCAGTTCTTTTATCGTTCCTTTTACCAGGATGCCGCTTTCAAAAAGTAGTTCGGTGCTTTGATGCAACACAATGCCCAAGGCTTCCAATTCAGGAGGCTGACAGGCTTCCAAAGGTTTTTCAACACCTTTTAACCGCCCTACAGGCGATGAAAATCCGTCTTTATGATAAGTCTTTCCATGTCCGTCAAGTTGTTTGTCGCCATAAGCTAATGCTGAAGATCCGGTCGTTTTGATAAAGGTCAGTCTATCCTCCCGGTCTATGCCGATGTCGGTAAAAATACCTGACACCTGCAAGCCTGAGCTGTACACAGCCGTACTAGGATTTTTGCATTCGATCGCTTTTAAAAGACTTTCGGTTCCGCCGCGCCTGAAGGCCATCGTATTGGCAAAAGCTTCCAATACATCGATCAGGTTTTGGAAGGTGGGGGTCACAAAAAGCTGGGGCTGCGGCTTGGTAATATCGTAAGCATAATTTATCGTATCCAGGTTATACCATAATTTGGTGACTTCGGGGCGCATACAGCTGGCGCTTTCCCCGATAGATGAAAGCAGGCCGGCGCCATAAATCTTAGGATCTTCCAGTGTACCGATCAGGCCGTACTCTACCGTCCACCAATGCAGACGGCTTAATAAAGCCATCTCAGAGGGTTCGCCCATATTTTCAGAAATGTACTGCAGGCTTTTTTCGGCTGCTGCTATTTCCTCTTCTGAAGCATCAACGGCTTCTTTCAGGATAGAAAGCTTACGTATCGCTTCATAAAGCTCAAAATCTTTGCTGGAAAACATTGCTTTTGCACCGATCGATCCGAAATAGCTGAGATAATTATTGTAGTCGGCATCCGCAATAATAGGGGCATGGCCGGCACTTTCATGAATGATATCCGGTGCGGGGGTATATTCTATATGATTTATCTGGCGTATATCAGCAGCAATGACCAACACTTTATAGGCCTGGTATTCCATAAAAGCCGATGGCGGAATAAACCCATCTACGGTAACGGCACCCCAGCCGATCTTACCGAGATTATCGTTCATGGTTTGCAGGTCGGGAATATATTCGATACTTAGCCCTGCACGTTGCAGCCCTTTGATATAGGGATAATAGGCCACATGTTTAAGATAACTATAATTCTGCCGCATCACATATCGCCATACTGCCTGATCGATCGGGGTATATTTTTCGTAATGCTGCTCAACAATAAACTGCCGTAGATGTTTGGGCAAACGGGCTACCTGCGCATTGTTAAAGTCATTAAAGTCACTCATGGTTCATGTGGATGTTGATGAAGCTAAAGTAGCTTGTTTATCCAATTAATCCAAAAAAAGAGCAGTGTTTTACTAAAGGATGATGGTTTTATGGTTAATTGTTTGTTCACTTATTTGTGGAGGGTAAAGACTGGTCATCGTTTTTATACCTGCTTCTTTACTCTAAATGAAAAGTATTTTTGCGAGAAATAGCTGAATATAGCCAGGGCAATAGTGATAAGCGCTTTCGCGATAGACGGATAAAAGCCGAATCCCTCGATCAGGATTTTCAGCAGGGCATAATTCAGTAAAATATTGGTTCCGTAAACTGTGGCATAACGAAACAGCTGAATGCGACCCCGCAGGTTAGATTGCGTAAAGACCAGGTATTTATTCAGCATAAAGCCTACGCAAAGTGTGAGTATCGACTCTAATACCAGGGCAGCAATAGGTGCGGTGATCAGGTAAGACCCGATCTGTACATCCTGCTGATGTAATACATAATTAAAAATGACAAAATAGCTGATAATCGCCACCGATACCGTAATTCCCCCTGAGGCCATATACCTGAACGTATGCAGACTGAACCATCGTTTGAACGGTGGATAGAAAGAATCAATAATCTTCAGGGCAAATTTTCTCATCCTTATTGAACAGTTAACTGGTTATGGATCATTCGGTTATTATATTGCTGGATAAAAGCCTTCAGATGCTTTTCCATGGTCTGCTGCGCTTCGGGTAATGTATGGAGTAAATTCTTTTTCATTAACCGGTCGGTTTTCAGGTTATACAGGGCCGTGGCTTTCTTTCCATCGTGCTGCATCAGGTAGTCGCCTTCATAAAAACTGAAACTACCGTCATTATTATTCACCACAAAGTTATGATGATCGGGCGATAATGCATCAAATCCGAATGCAAAATAAGGTTTGTCGTAATTCAGGTAATTTAAAACGGTTGGCATGATGTCAATTTGCTGGATCAGCTTATCCGTTTTTCCTTTCAGCCCGTTTCCGGGGGTATAAAACAGGATAGGAATAGAAAAATAGCCGGCAGTGTTTTGATATTCAGGGAGGTAAGAAACAGTTGCATGATCGGCACAGATCACGAACAGCGTATTTTTATACCAGGACATCTTTTTAGCCGTATCAAAAAACCGGCGGATGGCAAAATCAGTATAGCCCATGGGTTCCTGTACCGGCAGCGGCCCTTTGGGAAACCGCCCTTTATATTTTTCAGGAACTTTGAACGGATGATGCGACGATACCGAAAAAAAAGCGGAGAAAAAAGGCTGCCGGAATGTATTGATGGTTTGCGCCATATACTGCATAAAAGGCTCATCCCAAATGCCCCAGATACCATCAAAATCAGCATCATTAGCATACTCCGTCTTTCCGAAATAGTGTTTTATACCGGCAAGGTTGGTATAGGCTGAAAAACCCATCGATCCATTGGGTGCACCATGAAAAAAGGCAGTTTCATAGCCTTTTTCACCTAATAGCTTAGCCATGCTGGTGGTTTTATTTGCTGAATAGGCCGAAAGCACAAAAGGCTCACGGATAGAAGGAATCCCCGAAATGATCGAAGGTAGTGCATCAATCGATTTCCGGCCATTGGCATAAGTGCGCGACGAGGTAAAGCTTTGGTCAACCAGGCTGTCTAAAAAGGGGGTATAACCTTTGTATGTCCCGTTAAGCAGATCGCGGTTCAACGCACCTACATGTTCTTTGCCCAGGCTTTCAATGATCAGGAAAACAACGTTCAACGGTTTAAAAGGCGCTTTATGTGCCGGCTGATGTACCGGGTCATAGATCAGGCGGAGTTCCTCCTCGCTGAAATCGTGTACAGGCTTTAGATCGGTACGTTTCAGCGTTTTCAGGATCGTAAACGGTGTATTTAATACAAGCGCCATATCATCAGGCGATTTTACATAATCACCGGCATTGCTCATCGTAATGGGCCGGGTACTATGGCGCCACCCTCCCCGAATGCCGATCACCGTGAGCCCCGAAAAGAGAATGAGCAGGAGCATATGTGTAAGATAAGTTTTCCAGGTAAATGTTGGCATTTTTCTCACCTTTACAAAGTCATACAGTTTGGTAAACAGCCACATAACGCCTGCAAAAAGCAGTAGCAGATACCAGTAATCAACCAAAAAATCAGCCAGCAGCTTCATTTTATTCTGCTCATGGCTGAATTGTGCAAAAACACTGGCCGTGGTATGTTTTAAGGTATACCGGTAATACGCAAAGTCAATAAAATTAGCCAGAAAACCCAGACTGTTCGTGAGAATAAAAAGCCATTTGACGTATCGCTGGTACGTTTGGCGGTATTTAAAAGGGAAGGGTAAAAGCTGTAAAACAAGATACAGGGAATTCAGATAAAGGATAGCGACAAGGTCGAAACGAATGCCGCCATAAAAGATCAGGGCAAGTTCTGCAAATCGCAGATGACCGAAAGCCGTACGGTTAGCCACATAAAAACCCAGCCGGCACAGGGAATATAACAGCAGTAGTAATGCAAAATGATAGCATAAAACGGCATAGATGGAAGTTCTTCTGTGGTTTTGATTCATGATAATGCAAACGCAGCCTGCAAAAATAGGGAATTCGTGGTGTGAATGCAATATCGGCAAAGGCCGATGCCAATCGGTTAAAAATAATTACATTTACACCAATGAGACCGATGATTTTCTTTTTGTTATTGATCCTGGCAGGAGAGACCGTTCAGGGCCAGACCGATACCGCCATGTACCGCCAGCTGGCCATTCAGGTTCAGCGCAAATATGCGCCGGATAAACGTGATATTTATATGAACCTTACGATGCGGGGGGATTCGATAAGGCTGGAAAGTAGTGATGCTACGGTATTGCAGGAGTTTGAAAAGTTGCGGCCTAAGACCAGCCGTACATCCTATTTACCTGTACTGTTGCCTTCGCCTGCGTTGAACGGCAGGATTTACGGGGTGGCTAATGTTTCAGTGGCCAATAACCGGAGCAATACGCAGCATGGTGCAGAACTCATGACTCAGATGTTATTAGGAACACCGGTGCAGGTACTGAAACGTCAGGGAGGGTTTTACCTGGTGCGAACACCTGATCAATACCTGGCCTGGGTAGATGGGGGAGGATTGACCTTAATGAACGAAGAAGAGTTTAAGGTATGGAAACAGGCAGCGAAAATTGTTTTTATCCAGGATTATGGACATGCGTTCAGCCAGGCAGATGAACATTCGGCGCGTGTATCGGATATTGTAAATGGAAATATTTTACGGCTTACAGGTGTTGAAAACGGTTTTTATAAGGTTGCCTTTCCGGATCAGCGTATCGCTTACATCCGGCAGGCAGATGCCCGGCCATATGCCGACTGGGTAAGCCGGTCAAATCCTGATGCAAAAGCGATACTGTCAACTGCTTATACGCTCATGGGCGTACCCTATTTGTGGGGTGGTACTTCAGTAAAAGGTGTGGATTGCAGCGGCTTTACGAAGACAGCTTATTTCCTGAATGGTATTATTATTCCCCGGGATGCATCACAGCAGGCCCTGGTGGGGGAGGCGGTTGATGTGATGGAAAAGGATACCATCAGTATTCGTAAGTGCCTGAAAAACCTGCAGGCCGGTGATCTCCTGTTTTTTTCGGCAGCCAGACGAAGAGGCGTTAAGGAAGGGCGCATTACACACACGGCAATTTATATCGGGAATGGTGAGTTCATACAGTCGGCCGGAATGGTCAAAGTAAGCAGCCTTGTAGAAACGGCTTCAAATTATGACGGCGGGCAAACCGTTACACTGGTCGGAGCACGGCGTATCCTAACAGCTATCGGCCAGCCTCAGATTACGCGGATCGATCAGCATCCCTGGTATTAGGAGTGTTCCGGTTGATTTTCATCTGCGCATCATTAGAGGTTAATTGTTGTTTTCTAAAGCCGAAACCTTTTCGCGGTACAGAGCCGCTTCGCCATCCAGTAAAATGGCAATAACAGTTAAATGCTTGTCTAAACGGTCTTTAGGGATGTCGATATAGACAATTCCGGGTACCTGGCTCCAATAAAGTTTATTGAAGATCGAATGTTCGAGCATGGTCCCTTCACCTACAATACGGATGCGGCTGATTTGATTTTTTAATCCTTTAATGGCAACAGGACCATTAGGCTGGCCTTCTACAAAGAGATAAAGCGTTTTCTGATCGGCCGATAAGGCTGTGCTACCTTCAAAATGCCCTTCGGGAATGCCTTTTCCGGTTTTATACAATGCCTCAGCATGTTTAACTACCCATTGCTTAACCGTCGTGTTAAGTGGTATTATATCCGGCGAAAAACCCATGCCATCCGGGGTCAGGTTGCTATTTTGAAAGGGGTTTGAGCCGTTGTTTAGTGAAGCGCTGATACGATCGAGTGTAAGTGCCAGCGGTTCATGATTTTGTCGGAGCGCCTCTGTAAAATTAAGTGGTTTGTCTACAGGCTCATGTAAGCGAATTGGTGTTTTGAGGCGTACTTTGATCACCGTAATGTCTTTGTCGTAAGCCGCCTCTGGTATAGTTATGATATAATCGTTCGCTGATAGAGGTTTATAAGTGATCTTTCCGTCGAAGCCTATAACGTCTACATGCGCAATTTCACTGGCGATGTCTTTAAGCAGGACGCCTTGTGGCCGCCGGCTGTCAAGATACAGATAAAGCGTTTTTTCATCTTTTGACAAGGCTGTTTTTCCATTGAAATGCCCTTTGGCGATCCCGGCTTTCGTTCCGTAAATGGCATCCCCGTGTTTGGATGTCCATCGGCCCAGGCCCTTTAAGATAGCCACTTGTTCGGCGGGTATAGTGCCATCGGCTTTCGGGCCCATATCGAGCAGCAGGTTTCCACCCATGCTGATACAGTCTGCTAAGGTCTGGATGATCATATTGGCCGATTTGTAATGCCGGTCGTAAGGCTGGTATCCCCATGAATCGTTCATGGTATAACACAGCTCCCAGTAAGGTGATGAGGGGCTGACTACAGGAATACCCTGTTCGGGTGTTTCATAATCGCCGTGCGCATCAAGCCGCGAGTTGATAATTAAAGCAGGATTTTGGCTGAACAGCATTTTTCGGACTTTGTCGGTTTGCCATTCAGCTGATGAATGTTCCCAGTCGCCGTCAAACCAGAACAGATCGGGCTTAAATTGCGTGGACAATTCATGCAGCTGACCCTGGTAATACGTTAAAAAGGTATTCCACCGCTCCGGCTGTTCTTTTAAGGTATACCTTTTTTGTTCGCGCGTAAAGACATCGTAATCCGGGTAGCTCCAGTCGGGTAGTGAAAAGTAAAGCCCCGTTTTTAAACCTGACTTTTTAAGCTCGCGGATAAAAGGGGTGATCAGGTCACGTTTTGCAACGCTCTTGTTTACAGTGCTGGTAGCCCCGGGCATTTTAGTATTCCACAAGGCTACACCATCATGATGTTTGGTGGTGATTACCGCATACCGGGCACCGCTTTCTTTGATGAGTTGCACCCATTGCTGCGGGTTATATTGCGCGGCAGTAAACCCGTTCAGCTGCTTCATATAGGCCTCATGATTGAGGTAATTGTTAAAAAAAGACCATGACTCCGAAATTCCGTTTACGGAATAAACACCCCAGTGAATAAAGATCCCGAGTTTGGCATCTCCAAACCAGTCCATTTTATTTGCCCGAACCGGTTGTGCCTTTAGATTAAAGCTTAAGGTGATGAAACACAGAAAAAAGATTTTTTTCATGAATTTCCAACTTTTTAACTCAAAAGTGCTCGCCAGCTTACTTTATTTTCAATGATCTGGTGCAATTCTTTGATCTCGATCCGTTGTTGCTCCATAGTATCCCGGTGACGGATAGTTACCGTGTCGTCTTCCAGGGTCTGGTGATCTACTGTGATACAGAATGGAGTGCCAATCGCATCCTGACGACGATACCGTTTTCCGATCGCATCTTTTTCTTCGTAAATACAGTTAAAATCGAACTTCAGGCGATCCATAATTTCACGTGCCTTTTCCGGCAATCCGTCTTTTTTGGTTAAAGGGAAGACGGCCGCTTTATAAGGCGCCAATGAAGGATGCAGGCGTAATACAGTACGGCTGTCCTGTTTTTCATCATTGCTCAGGTCTTCTTCCTCATACGCATTGATAAGCGTTAACAGGAACATCCGGTCTAAACCGATCGATGTTTCAATCACATAAGGCACATAATTACCATAAGGTTTGCCGTTTTCATCCAGATCGTTATCAAAATACTGCATTTTCTTGCCTGAATACTCCTGGTGCTGCGATAAATCGAAATCGGTACGACTGTGAATACCTTCCACCTCTTTAAATCCGAACGGGAATTCAAATTCAATATCGGTAGCGGCATTGGCATAATGCGCCAGCTTTACGTGGTCATGATAACGGTATTTTTCAGGCGAAGTACCTAAGGCCTGGTGCCACTTCAGGCGGGCTTCTTTCCAGTATTCGAACCATTTTTTGTCTTCACCGGGACGAACAAAAAACTGCATTTCCATTTGCTCAAATTCGCGCATCCGCATAATGAACTGACGGGCAATCACTTCATTCCGGAAGGCTTTGCCGATCTGGGCAATACCGAAAGGGATCTTCATCCTGCCGGTCTTTTGTACGTTCAGAAAATTCACAAAAATACCTTGTGCCGTTTCGGGGCGAAGATATACTTCTTCGCTGCCTTCGGCCATAGCGCCAAATTGGGTGCTGAACATCAGGTTAAACTGACGTACATCGGTCCAGTTCTTTGTACCGCTCACCGGGCAGGCAATATCATGCGCTTCAACAAGTGCTTTTAAACGGGGCAGATCTTCGGCATTCAGGGCAGCATCCAGGTCGCTTTGCAGCTTCGCGGCTTTATCGGTTTTGCCTTCTTTTTCGTATTTGGCAATGCGATCTTCCAGCAGCTGGTCGGCACGATAACGTTTTTTCGAATCTTTATTGTCGATCATCGGGTCGTTAAAGCCATCCACATGTCCGCTGGCTTTCCATACTTTAGGATGCATAAAGATTGCCGCATCGATACCCACAATATTTTCGTGCATTTGCACCATGGCTTTCCACCAGTAAGTTTTGAGGTTGTTTTTCAGCTCGGCACCTAATTGTCCATAGTCATAAACGGCACTCAGGCCATCATATATTTCGCTGCTGGGGAATACGAAACCATATTCCTTGGCATGGGAGATCACATTTTTAAATTGTTCGTCGTTTGTTTTAGCCATAATGGTGCAAATATAAAGAAAAGTTGATATCCTTCAACAACCAGACAGGGGGTACACCATCCATCCCACAAAGCATTCAACGATAAAACAATATGGCCATTCAGCAATAAAACTTATCTTTGGGCATGAAAGTACTTTATTTTTACTTCACGGGTATTTTGCTGCTGTTTTTGTCATGTTTACCTCCGGCTAAGCATCATTATATCACTTTTGCATCGGCTGATGAGTTTCATCGTTTCATGAACCGTAAATCGGCCGATTTTCCGTTGATCAGTGCGCATCGCGGCGGCCCTATGCCCGGTTTTCCCGAAAATGCAATCGAAACATTTGAAAATGCAACCATCTATCAACCCGTCGTGATCGAGTTTGATGTGGCCCTGAGCAAAGACTCGGCGCTGGTGATCATGCACGATGATAAGCTTGACCGTACCACCACCGGCAGCGGGCTGATCGGTGATTACGCTTACCACGAGCTTCAGCAACTTCGCCTTAAGGATAATGAGGGAAAAGTGACCTCGTTTAAAATCCCGACATTAGAAGAAGTTTTAACCTGGGGAAAAAATAAAGTCATCTTCACGATTGATATCAAACGGGGTGTGCCTTATTCGAAAGTTTTAAACGCCATACGTAAAACCCGTTCAGAGACCAATGCCATTGTGATCACCTATAATGCCAATCAGGCTGCCGAAGTACACCGGCTGGCACCTGATCTCATGATCTCCGTGTCGGCCAGGAATGTAGCCGATATTGAACGTTTAAACCAAATGGGTGTTCCGGATGCTAAAATGGTTGCTTTCGTAGGTACTTCAGCACCTGACAAAGCTTATTATGCCTACCTGAAAGAACGGGGTATTCGCAGTATCTTAGGTACTATGGGCAACTTAGACCGGAGCGCGGCGGCTAATCCCGGCCGGAATGTGTATAGCGGTTTACTGGAGGATGGCGCCGATATGCTGTCAACCGATCAGTTAGTGCTGGCGGGTAAACAGTTTGATGCCTTCAGAACAGCTAAAAAGCTAACATTTACAAATCTGACCTTAAAATAATGGTTGTCGTACAGGAATTAACGAAAGTTTACGGGCCGCAAAAGGCTGTCGATGCGCTGAGTTTTGCGGCGCAACCTGGCCGTATCTTAGGATTCTTAGGACCAAACGGGGCCGGTAAATCCACTACGATGCGGATGCTTACGGGCTATCTGAAAGCGACCTCGGGTATAATCACGATAGACGGTGAACCGATGCATCCTGAAGCTACGGCGATCCGGAAAAAAGTAGGTTATCTGCCTGAAAATACACCGCTGTATACCGATATGTATGTGAAAGAGTTTCTTCACTTTTCAGCAGCTGTTTCAGGTGTAAAGAATAGTGTTCAAAGGGTTGATGAGGTCATTCAGCAGGTAGGGTTGGATACGGAAAAGCATAAGAAGATCCATATGCTTTCAAAAGGATATAAACAACGGGTGGGGATGGCACAGGCGATCATTCATGAACCCTCGCTGCTGATTCTGGATGAGCCTACGTCGGGTCTGGATCCCAATCAGCTAACGGAGATCCGCTCCCTGATCAGAATACTTGGAAAGAACCGGACAGTGATTATCTCCACACATATCATGCAGGAAGTAGAAGCACTTTGCGATGATGTAGTGATCATAAATCATGGCCGGCTTGTAGCGAACAGTTCACTTCTATCGTTAAAGGAGAAATATGCATCCTTATCACTCGAAGAGATTTTTAAATTATTAACGACTCTAAATCATGCCGGTTAGATATACCTTACTTTTATGTGGCCTGATGCTGTTCGCTGTAAACAGCCGGGCACAACATTCCGGTATGGCCATAGGTGCTGAGCTTGATCTTCCGGCAGGTAATAGTGTAAATATTAGTCCGATTGGTTTTGGGGGGGGATTTAAGGGCGAATTAGGACTTTCAGATAAGTTCGCTTTAACCGCTTCAGCCAGCCTGTTGAATTTTATGGGTAAAAAGTTTTACGGACCCAGATCAAAAGCGACAATCTACTTTCCGGTAAAAGCAGGATTGAAGTATTATACTGACCGTAATTTTTACGCCGAAGCGCAGTTAGGCGCGAGATTTTCTGATCAGGCCAGTGCAAAAAATGGTTTTGTATGGTCGGCCGGAATAGGAACTTTTCTGAAAAGCAGGCAAAAGAACCAGTTCGATGTCGGACTTCGCTACGAAGAATGGATTACCTCTACATTAATTATTCCCAACGGAACCACGTATAGCAAATTTGATTTTTTCAGTTTGCGGGCAGCTTATGCATTTAAATTATGAACCTAAAAATTTACCATTTATTCCTATTACCGATGAAGCCATTTTTCTTTTTTCTTTTTTTAATGTGCGGCCTTTTACTTTCTGCGGATGCGCAGCTGCAGGATAAAAAATATACGGTGAGCCTGGGGCCTGAACTTTTATTTCCGGTTGGAAGCACAGCCGAAGTGAACGGCATTTCACCTGCGGTATCTCTGCGGGGCTCATACAGGATTATGCCTCAGCTTCATGTTACACTTTCAGGAGCTGCAGTATCCGTGTCGGCAGCTAAACTATTTAAAGAATTATGGGAACCCTGGTATCAGACCTCCTTTAAGAACAGTATGTTCTTTCCGGTGAAGGGTGGAGCACGTTATTATTTTACAGAACGTTTTTATGCGGCTGCAGAGGCAGGGGCATCTATTCCGAAAGACGCCTTCCGTGATGTTTCATTTGCGTATGAGGCCGGTATAGGTACCATTTTTAAATTATCGGAAAGATCAGCTATAGATGTGGCAGCAAAATATGAAGCATGGGCGCTGAATACGAAATCGGTAACGTCGTTTGCAGGCTTTAGAGCGGCCTATTCATTCGGTTTTTAATAAAGCTGCCGGCCTGCGGCAAGACCGCTTTTTAATTCTGGTAATCTCTGAAATCAATAGCATGTCTGGACTTTTTAAAAAGGAATTATCCATATATTTAAATACACTGATGGCCTACATCAGTATTGGCGTTTTCCTGCTGACCTGCGCCCTGTTATTATGGTTTTTTCCGGACACTTCTATTTTTGAATATGGTTATGCCGAAATGAATAGCTTTTTCAGCCTGGTGCCTTTCATTTTCATCTTCCTGGTGCCGGCATTAAGTATGCGTTCTTTTGCCGAAGAAAGGGCACAGGGAACATATGTATTGCTGGCTACGCGTCCGCTAACGGATCTGCAGATCGTACTGGCAAAGTATTTTGCCTGTGTGGTACTGGTATTGCTGGCCCTATTGCCCACGCTGGTTTATTATTATAGCCTTTATATTTTGGGCCAACCTGAAGGAAATATTGATTCAGGCGCTGTTGCCGGATCCTATATCGGTTTGATACTTCTGGGGGCTGCATTTGCAGCTATCGGTATTTTCGCATCATCACTCAGTAAAAACCAGGTGGTTGCCTTTGTGATTGCCGTCTTCTTATGCTTTTTCGTGTTTAGCGGATTTGAAGCGTCAGGCAGGTTATTTGAATGGCAGTGGTTGGGTAATCTGTTGCTTTATTTCGGAATGAACGGGCATTATGAATCAATGAGCAGGGGAGTAGTGGATACCCGTGATGTCATCTATTTCATTTCATGTATTGCCCTGTTCCTGGCCTTAACAAAATATGTGATCGGGAGGCGGCAATGGTGAAAAACAGTAAATTTATAAAGTACCTGCTTTTTATCGGTGTGCTGATCCTGTTGAATATCGCGGCAGAATATGCCTGGCTGCGTATCGATTTTACGAAAGAGAAACGCTATACCCTAAGTGAACAAACAAAAGCTGTATTAAAACAAGCCAAAAAGCCTGTAACAATTACTGTTTTTCTGGACGGACAAATGCCTGCTGCCTTTAAGCGTTTAAAAAATGCGACGTCCGATCTGCTGGTGGATTACCGTCGATATGCAAATGTTCCAGTGAATCTTATCTATATCGATCCGCTGAAAGAGTTATCGGCCGAAGCGCAGGATAAGGTGATAAACGACCTGGCCGAGATCGGGATCAAACCAGTGGCAATTAACCTGAAAAGTGATGCCGGTATTACGCAGAAGATCATTTTTCCGATGGCACTCATGGAGATGGACGGGCAGCCCATGCCAGTAAACTTGTTGCAGAAGTCAGGCGGGCCGGCAGCTAATTATGAAGATAATATTACCTATTCGGTTCAGAATCTTGAATATGCTTTCACCGCGGCCCTTCATCATCTGCAACGGGGACAGGCGCCGCGGATAGGATTTACGGAGGGCCATGGTGAACCGTCGAATTTGCAGTTTTATGATGCCATCAGTTCACTGAGCTCACGATTTTATGTCGGAAGGGTTGACTTAAATCTGATCCGGAAAACAGGCTTAGACAGCCTTCAGGTACTGGTTATTGCAAATCCGAAAACGGCTTTCACAGAGGCCGAGAAATATAAAATAAACTATTTTGTGATGAAAGGCGGGAAAGTGATATGGCTGATAGACCAGGTGCAGGCCGCTTTAAGTGATTTACAGGATGGTCAGCCCCGCTTATCCGTTAACAGTCAGCTGAACATCGACGATATGTTATTTGAATATGGCGCGCGCGTCAACTATAATCTGGTAGCCGATGCCAACTCCGCATTGATCCCGGTTTCGGGCGGAGCACCAGGGCAAATCGAATTATTTCCCTGGTTGTATTTCCCGGTATTAATGCCCGACAGCAGTGTGCAGATGGTTAAGAATATCGACGGTATCCGTACAGAATTTGCCAGCACAGTGGATACGATCGCAGTTAAAAATGTTGAAAAAAAGGTTGTTCTGCGCACCTCAGATTATTATAAGGTGTACCAGAGCCCTAAATTACTGTCGTTACAGCTTTTACAGGAGCAACCCGATGCTAAAACCTGGCATCAGCCGCCATCTGTTACAGGTGTGCTGCTGGAAGGGAAGTTTAAGTCGGTGTTTCAAAACCGGCCGGTGCCCGAAGGTATTACAGAACCGTACCCGGTGCCGGCAAATAGCGTGCCTACAAAAATGCTGGTTATCGGTGATGGAAATGTATTCAGTAACCAGGTGAGTGCTACAGATCAGAGCCCGTTCCCACTGGGTTTCGACCGGTATTCGCAGCTTAACTATGGAAATAAAGCCTTATTGCTCAATGTTGCGGATTATTTTACCGACGACCGGCCGCTGATTGCGCTGCGCAATAAGGAGATCAAAGAGCGCCTGCTGGATAAAATGAAGCTGAAGACTGAAAAAACAAAATGGCAGCTTGTGAATAGTCTTTTTCCGCTCTTTTTGTTAATATTGCTGGCAATTTTTCAACATTATTACCGGAAATATAAGTATACGAAGTAATTTTTATATTTTTGAGTTCATATAAAACCCATCATGAGATTTATAGTATCAACCTCTACATTATTAAAGCATTTACAGACGGTGAACGGCGCTTCAAGCAGCAGCACGGTTCTTCCAATTTTAGAAAACTTTTTATTCGAAATTAAAGGCGGTAATCTGGTCATATCGGCAACCGATTTGCAGACCAGCATGACCACTTCGCTGGCTGTAGAGTCAAAAGAAGAAGGAAAGGTAGCTGTTCCGTCTAAAATTTTATTAGATACGCTGAAGACCCTGCCTGATCAGCCTGTTGCCTTTAATATTGATGATACTAACTTTTCGATCGAGATCAGTGCCGGTGATGGAAAATATAAATTAAGTGGTGAAAACGGTGATGATTTTCCGAAGATCCCGGTGGTGGAGAATGCATCATCTTTAAACCTGCCGGCATCTGTGCTTAGCGAAGCGATTTCCAAGACCATATTTGCCGTCAGTAATGACGAGCTTCGTCCGGCCATGACAGGTGTTTTCTGCCAGCTCTCTGAACAGCATATTACTTTTGTGGCTACCGATGCCCATAAGCTGGTACGCTATCGCCGTACGGATAGCAAAGCGGATAAAGCATCTTCTTTTATCCTGCCTAAAAAGGCGCTTACGCTTCTAAAAGCAGCCCTGCCTTCGGCAGATGTGAATGTCTCGGTAGATTATAATGCTACCAGTGCTTTCTTTAAATTTGAGAATATTCATCTGGTTTGCCGTTTAATTGATGAGCGTTACCCGGATTATGAGGCCGTCATTCCGACCAATAACCCGAATAAGCTGGTGATCGATCGTGCATTGCTTTTAAATACATTACGCCGGGTAGTTATCTTTGCCAATAAGACCACACATCAGGTTCGTTTAAAGATCAGCGGAAGCGAGTTAAATATTTCTGCTGAGGATCTGGATTTTGCCAACGAGGCTTATGAAAGGCTAAGCTGTCAGTATGAAGGCGAAGATCTTGAAATCGGTTTTAATGCCCGTTTCTTAATTGAAATGTTAAATAATCTGGAAGGTGAAGAGGTGACCTTAGCGATGTCAACACCTAACCGTGCCGGTTTGCTTATCCCGCAAACCAATGATGAGCATGAAGATGTACTGATGCTGGTGATGCCGGTGATGCTCAATAATAGCTATTAGTATAAAGTAGCAAGTATAAAGTACAAAGTAGTTGTGCTAAGTACTTGATACGAATTGCTAACTACTTGATACTTACTACTTGATACTTACTACTTGATACTTACTACTTGATACCCAGTACTTACTACTCACTACGAAAGCTTTGGAATTACTACAGCAATTTATCGATTTTGTTATTCATATTGACCGGCATCTTGCTGAGATTGTGAATGAATATCATACCTTAACCTATCTCATTTTATTCCTGATCATCTTTGCCGAAACCGGATTTGTGGTGACCCCATTCCTGCCGGGCGATTCATTACTGTTTGCTATAGGCGCGCTGATTGCCGGAGGTATGACCGAACTTAACATTTGGCTGATGTTTGTGATCCTGTTTGTGGCAGCAGTGCTCGGCAATACAGTGAATTATAAGCTGGGCAGCTTTTTAGGTGCCGGGGTCTTTAAGGAAGGAAATAAGATATTGAAACTTAAATACTATCATCAGTCACACGAGTTTTTTGAAAAACATGGCGGGAAAGCTGTTATTTTCAGTCGTTTCCTGCCGATATTCCGTACCATAGCACCTTTTGTGGCTGGCATTGCCAAAATGCCGTTTGGTCGTTATACTTTTTTTAACGTAGTAGGAGGTTTCTCATGGATATTCAGTCTGCTTTTTGCGGGGTATTTATTGGGACAGATTCCCTGGTTTAAGGCGAATTTTGATATTGTCGTATTAGCGATTATCATTATCACGATCTTACCTGCGATCTATGCAGCTTTGGCGAGCCGGTTTAAGCGTCAGCGGCCTTAATTCTCTCTTCCTATAATTTTTCCCTGACGATATTTCTTTTCTATTAAATTAAGCTGTTTTTTTTCATCAGCAGAGATCCGTATGGACCGGAACTGGCGAAGTTCAGGTTGTCCGGCATCAATCCATGCTGAATACCAGTAGGAGGCTACGCTTAAGATAGCAGCGCTCATCCGTTTTTCGACCATACCATGCATCATTTCATCGTAGGCTCTGGTATAAGCATCGCTATGTTGTTTAATAACGATATTGCCACGTTTAGCATAACTGTATTTCTGATCAGGCGGAAATATCCGGTTAAGTGCGGCTTCAAAACGGATAACGGTATCGACCGCCAAATGCGATCGCTGAACGATCTTCCATGCCTCTTTTAAAGGATTTTCGATATAAAGAGCTTTATTGTTTAGAAGCTGATATTGATTTGCTAACAACTCCGGTAAGCGGCTCTCCCAAAAGGCATGCAATCCGGATTGGCCGGTCAGTTGTCCGTCGTGGTTGCTACTTGTATGTAAAGGTACATGAGCATCGCCGATATAATGCCCTAAATCAGCCGAATGTTTTAAAATACGTACGGAATCGTGGTCCTTAAATGCTTTTACCAAATCAAAGTACACCCTTTCAATTTGCCAGGGTACGGTTCCGTGCTGCCGGAGATGCTGCTCACCATATTTCGTTACGGCATCCTTCCATTTTTCAGGAATGCTGTCAATATGCGGTTCGTAATTTTCTACATCAATATAGTGCCGCGGAGCCTCATAAGGGTCAGCATATCTTCTTTTATCGGCATCAACAGCATGATCGGTCAGATAGCGGTGGTTTCGTTTATAAAAAGACAGCATTTCATCCGGAAGGACAAAAATAGCCAGCCGGTTAATTCTTTTATGAGCAAAAAAGCCCCATGAAGTACATAATAAAAAAGGGATGATTAACAAAATGAGTCTTGTTAACCGTTTCATGATCTGAATATACGGAAACCCCAAATGAAATGCAAATCCTGGATTTTAGTCTTTTAAAAAGCTTCTTTACAGGAGAATGAATCAATTTAAACATATTTGTTGTTTTGTTCATTACTTTTTTGGTAACTTGCATCAAAATCCACTACTACTTATGAACAAATAGACTCCCTGCTATTGCAGTAAATTTTTTATAACGCTTTCACCATGTTTGGAATTAAGGTAAAACGGCTTTTCCCTTCATTACAAAATTGCCTCTCAAGTTTTGATTTTAATATCAGGTTTATCGCTATTCTGGCAATAGTGAACTTTATATATAAGATCAGATTTACCGGAGACAATATCATAGCAGCATCCAACTTATGGAATCCCACCTGGTTGTTATTCGGACCTGCTTTTTACTTCGCGTACAGAAGTTTACGAGGAAAAGATGAAAAGCTTTCCCGGCGGTGGTGGTGGCATTATGTGCCTTTTCTGTTATTTTCGTTATTTTATATTATTGCCTTCCTGACCACGAAGACGAAGAACGTATGGGACAATCCTTTATATGCGGGTTATCAGAATTCTTTTTTTGTGATCTCACTTTCGTTGCTGGCTTATGCATTTTATGGCTTAAAAAGACGTAAAGATCTGGATACCAGAGAAAGTGAAGGCGAATTACTGATCTTTTTAAGTGGTTTTCTGGTCCTTATCGCTGTTTTGTATGGGGTGATGTATTTTTGCTGGGGAGTGTTTAATATTAATATGGGGGTTGATTATCGTTTATTTACCTATGCAATCCTGTTAATCATGGATATATTTATTTTTCGCTATTATATGATGGCCGGAAAAGATCAGCAGTATTCATTGCAGGAAGAACAGATCCTTGGTTCAGGTTTGCATCGCGAACAGGTAGAACGTTATATGGAAAAACTTAGGATTTATTTTTCCGATCAGGAATCGTTTATTAATCCTAATCTTTCATTGGAAATGTTATCTAAAGACCTGGATATTCCCAAACATCATTTTTCATTATTGTTTAATCAGCATCTGGGTAAAAATTTTTATAACTATGTAGCAGAACACCGGATAAACTATGCCATACAGCGTTTACAGGATGAGAATGGAAAACTAAAGATCGAATCGCTGGCCTATGCATGCGGCTTTAATTCCAAAACGGCGTTTAATCGTTATTTTAAACTGATAACAGGAAGTACACCGCTTCAATATATTCACCAAAAAGAGGGGTCATCTGATGGATCCTTCGCGAAAGAGCTTTAGGCTGATGTATTTTTCACTGCTTCCTTATGTTTTTGTGCCGACCATTGTATTGGTCTTTGTGAATATTTTCCTGATTTATAAGCTGAACAACACTTCTGCTTTTTATCGTCTCCTGACCTGGTTCAATAGCTATATGGGCCTTCATATATTATGGGTGGTTATTATTGAAGAATTTTTTAAAGATAAGCAGTGGTTAGTTCCATATCTCCCTCTTTCGGTTATGTATGGCCCTTTTTTATATTTTGCGGCGATTACTATGGCCGAAAGGGTCATCCGTAGAAAAACGATCCTGCTGCATGTTTTGCCTTTTTGTCTTTTTTTTGCGGTATCTATCTATATCGCGCTGTTTAATTCGCGATATCTTACCGCGCAGCTTTATTCTGTAACCCTTAATATTTATACACTTTTATCCAATGTATGCTACATTGCCTGGGTAATAAGGTTAAGTGTGAAATATGCGAAGTATTACCTCCGGGTACGAAAAACATTGCTGACAAGCTTTGTCATGCTGCTTATCTTTTTAACCCTGATCAGGCTGATTGTATCGCTGGCTTCATCACAATTTCAGCGGGCAGATGATATCGGTATAAATATATTAAGAACGATGATCTATGCAGCGTTGTTAGCCTGTTCGGCAATTATTTTCCGGTATCTCATGGCTGATATCTTTTATAAACTGTATTTGCTTAGAGAAGGTAAAGTTGCAAAGCCAGAATTGAAAGCGGTACCGGAAATCATCAACAGGTCATTTAAAAAGTATGAGAAATCGATGCTTACCAATAAGCAATTAGATGAGTACGCTGAAATGCTTGAGAAGTTAATGTTTCTTCATAAAAGTTATCTCGATACGGAATTGTCACTTCAGAAGCTTGCTCATTTAATGCGTATTCCTGGTCATCATCTTACCCAGGTGCTCAGCTTGCGGATAAAGCTTAATTTCTACGATTATATAAACGGTTACCGTATTGAGCACGCCTGTGCATTATTGAGAGATGAACAATCGCTAAATCTCGAGGAACTGGCCGTAGCCAGCGGATTTAATTCAAAAGTTTCATTTAACCGGAATTTCAAGAACAGAATGGGATGTACACCTTCTGCTTATCGTGATACGATAAAGAAGTAAGGGAGCATCATCAGGATGAATTCGACAGGTTCAATCTGACGGGTATCCATGTGGCAGGATCCTTTGGCTTCTGTCAGGCCGGGATCTTTGGAGCCTGGTTGGTTATGCTCGTTTGCCGGCCCCGGAAGGGGGTATGCAACCGATGTATCATATAAGTGGGATGTACGACATAATATGCAGATGAAACATATATGCTATATATAATGGATAGTTTTGGCTGTCAAATTATATTCTGCTATAAATCTGTTCAAAATATGAAACAAATTTACGTTCGTCTTTTCTTATCGTTTTTGTTTGTCCTGTCGGGAATTTCTGCCTTTGCAGAAGGGTCGAAGGATTTATTCAGCACATCAACGGGTCAGCGTACAACCTTACTTAGTAATAAAGGCTCAATGGGAACAGCTGATGCCGGGATTCCGGATTGGGTGAAAAATTATGGTACGCATTATGTATTTGCATTTCAAAATGAAATCATTGCGGTAGCATCCAGTGCGATGGCAACGAGTAATAGCGGATCAATTATTATTACTGCACCAAATGGAACAGTAACGACAATCACAAGCAGCAGCAGTGGTGGTCGGATTGCATCCAGAACGGAGGAATTTGCCGGTCCGAGAACAACCGGCGCGACAGCTGATGGAAGCAGGTACAGGCCATATGATTATACCGCAGGTGCAACAGGGATTTATAGAATAGAGTTTTTAACCAATTATAGCGGAACAAGTACAAGAACTCCGAACGTTACAGCAAGTGGTGAAACCGTAACTGCTAACTGGGCACAAAGTACTGCTTCTAATAATGTCGCTATATGGGCATGGGACGTTTCAGTAAGAGCAGGAACCAGCTGGAAAAGCGGTCGCGTTTATACGAAAGTATTAAATATGGGTATCCCATTTGGGACATCTGCGAGTACAGGTTATTATGGTACTATATATGCACTTACAAAAGACGGATATGCTTACCAGGTAGGTGCGAATGGGCAGATTGGGGGATATTTCACATTTTTTGTTAATAACCGGGGATTCACTAGTCAGGCCAACGGCGGCGGAGCACCTACATATGCAAGTGTTGACCAGACTGCGAGTGTAAATGTATGGAGCCCGATAAACCCTGATAATGCTTTAAATATTACGCATAAAATGTTTTACAATAAGCCGGCTTCAGATTTACCGGCGATTGCAAACATCTATAAAGACGATGCGGATGCGGGAACGGTATCCGGAAATACCGGTACCACCTGGCTAAAGAATAAAGTCCTTGTCCCTACCGTAAATGACCCTGCGTTTGAGGGGATTGAAGAATCAGGCTCATCGGTGAGTAATAAAGGAGCTTACGTAAAATTCAAATCAAATATTGCCGGGACGTATAAGATTACGATACCAATGGTGTCTCCTTATTATGACCGGATATTAACCGGGCCGTCTGTTGTAGGAGATAATACAGTGCTTTGGGATGGAAATGCAGGTTTATCGGCCGCCGATAAGGTCAGCCCTGGTCCAAAGGTGCCGCCTGGAACAACATTAAGTGCTGTAAAAGTTCAGCTTTACGGCGCAGAAGTTCATTTTCCGTTTTTAGATGTGGAGCAAAATCCCCGGGGGATGGTTATTCATCAACTGGACACCATTACATATAATCCTTTAGATTTAGTTTCTAACCCGGATGCAGATGTAGTGTATTGGGATGATAGAGGCATTACTCCGTTAAGCAGCGGAAAGACAGGCCCAACTCCGATAAATGCAGTGTTAGGCCTGACGGCTCAACACAGTAATGGTACTACACCTGGTGCTCATAAATGGGGTACTTATTCTTCCAGCAACCAAACATCCGATTGGGGGAACGAAAAAGCTCTAGATACCTATACTTTTATTCCCGGGCCCGAATATACGCAAACCATCAGTGTTACTATCCGGGAGGCTGATCTACAGGTAACTTCTCTAACCAAAACTGCAGGACCAGCACAGTTGATGACCGGTGATAATATTACCTGGGAGGCACAGATAAAAAATAACGGGCCTGACGCAACGTCGGGTGTTAACGCAGCTTCATTCTGGTTCTATGTACCTTCGGGTGTGACCATTGATCCAAACGCCGTTAGCTTTACCGGTGCTGGTGGAGCTGTATTGAATGGCACAAAGACATTTGATCCGGTTACCCGTATTTTTAAAGTGAAGATCGATATGCCGGTAGGGAGTACCGGAACATTTACCATTCCAGCCACAGTAGGCGCTATTCCGACTTCAGAACTGAATGCCTATGCTGCAATTATGCGGCCACAGGACATTACCGACCCTAACGGCACTTACTATGACGGTTCCGGTTTACCGGTGGATCCATGGCAGGAGGCAACAGGTACAGCTTACACACCAGGTGCCGCGAATGAATTTAAGCCTACATCCGCTCAGCTGACAAAAATAGGCGTTCCCAGTGGTACGCCAACTACCAATAATATAAAGGCCATAACTACTGAATATTTCTTTGCCGTTTGTGCTGGTGGAAGTTCTACTTTGCCTGTCGCTACTGGCGGATCAGGAAATACCAGCTGGTCAAGTTCAGCCACAGGTATAGCAACAATTACCGCCACGACTACAGGAAGTAACAATCCCGTATTATCAGGTGTAACCATGGGCGATGTAAATATTACCCGTACACGAAGCGGAACAACAACAACCGTATTTAAGGTCAGGGTAGTAGCCGGTACATCAACCCCTGTGGTCGGCACGATTACCCAGCCTACCGATGCTGTTCCTACCGGTAGTGTACAATTAACCGGCTTACCTTCTGTCGGTACCTGGACCATTACCGACTCGAACGGCGGTGCCACGTATAATGGAACCGGAACAAGCACTACGCTTACCGGCCTTGCTCAGGGTACCCACACCTTTACTGTAGCGAATGCAGGCGGATGTGTGTCGCCGGCAACAGGGAATGTGATATTTAACCGTGCACCTGTGGCTACGAATAACAGCAAAACGGTAAACGAAGACACGAATGCCACAGGCAATGTTATAACAGATAATAGCGGTGCAGGTGTAGATAGTGATCCGGATGGCGACGCTATTACTGTAGTAAGCTTTATGGTAGACGGTGATGCTACTGTGTATACCTTTGGCCAGACCGCTACCATCACCGGAAAAGGAACAATCACCATTAATGCGAATGGTACATATACCTTTGCTCCGGTAGCCAACTGGAATGGTACAGTACCTGAAATTACATATAAGATCAGTGATGGTAGTTTAACATCGACTGCTAAATTAAATATTACGGTTACGGCCGTAAATGATGCGCCTGTTGCCAATCCGGATTCGTATGATACGGATAAGAACGTAACCCTAACCGTAAATGCAGCCAACGGCTTATTGAAAAACGATACCGATGTCGATAACCTTCATGGTGAGCTAAAGGTAACCAAATTTACAGTGGATGGTATCGTTGGTGACAAAGTGCTGAATAGTAATGTATCCATACCTGGAAAAGGAACCATAAATATCCAGCCGGATGGTAGTTTCGTATTTGTACCCGAAACCGATTATTACGGAAGTGTACCTGAGATTACCTATCATATTACGGATGATAATGGAGGGTTTGCATCAAGTACATTAAATATTACTATTAATCAGACAAATATTGATCCTGTCACCGTTGCAGATACATATGATACGAATGAGGATCAAACATTAACTGTAAATGCAGCAAATGGTTTATTAAAGAACGATACCGATGGCAATGATGACGAGCTTACGGTAACGAAATATACCATAATGGGCATTTTGGGAGACCAGACTTTAAACAGTAATGTGGCCATAAGTGGAGTGGGATCCATAAATATTAAAGCTGATGGTAGTTTTGTACTTGTACCGGAAGCGAATTACTTTGGTCCTGTACCTGCGATCACCTATTATATCAGCGATGGAAATGGCGGTGTTGCCTCAAGCACATTAACCTTAACCGTAAATCCGGTTAATGATGCGCCGTCTTTTGCTAAAGGTGCTGACCAGACGGTAAACATTAATGCGGGAGCACAGAGTGTGAGCAACTGGGCGACGGGTTTAAGTAAGGGTCCTTCAAATGAGAGCGGACAAACCTTAAGCTTTACCGCTACCAATGATAACAATACTTTATTTGCCGTTCAGCCGGCGATTGCGGCTAACGGTACTTTAACCTATACACCAGCTACGGGTAAAGCGGGTAAGGCTACGGTTACGGTTAAGATCGGAGATGATGGCGGTACGGCCAATGGCGGTATCGATGAATCCGCTACCCAAACCTTTGTGATCACGGTTAAGCCGGTCGGGGTGAATGATAGTTATACCATACCTAAAAATCAGGCTTCCGTTCAGGATGTGTTGACCAATGATAATCCTGGCGGTGCTTCTCTAAATATTACGGGCAATACTTCGCCTTCTCATGGTAGTATTACCATAGAGTCGGGCAGGATCAAATATGAGCCGTCTTTGAACTATATCGGTACGGACAGTTATACCTACAAGTTAGTGACTGCCGATGGTGTTGAATCGGATTGGATCACGGTGAACATCACGATCATCAATGCGGCCCCTGTTGCCCAGGCGAACAGTAAGACGGTTAATGAGGATAGCAATGCTACGGGCAATGTGATCACCGATAATGATGGGTCGGGCGTTGACAGTGATGCGGATGGTGATGCTTTAACGGTGACCAAATATACGATTGCCGGTATTGTGGGCGATCAGGCTCCGGGAAGTGATGTGAGTATTACGGGCAAAGGTACGATCCGGATCAATGGGGATGGCAGTTATGTGTTTACTCCGGATGCGAACTGGAACGGTACCGTTCCTCAGATCACTTATACGATTAGTGATGGTACGGCTACGGCCAGCAGTACTTTAGACATTACCGTTAGTGCGGTTAATGATGCCCCCGTGGTATCTGACTTTAGCAAGAGCGGCTTTGAAGATACGTTGTTGGCTTTTACGGCATCAGACTTCAGCAGTCATTATACGGATATCGAGGGGGATGTGTTGTCGAAGATCAAGGTGGTTAGCCTTCCGGCTAACGGTACCCTGAAGCTGAACAGTACGGCGGTGACCTTGGGCCAGGAGATTATGGAGAGCGACCTTTCGAACCTGAGCTTTACGCCTGATGCGGACTGGAACGGATCGACGAGCTTTAGCTGGAATGGCAGTGATGGTACGGTTTATGGGGCATTGGATAAGACGGTGACGTTGACCATTGCACCGGTTAATGATGCGCCGTCTTTTGCTAAAGGTGCTGACCAGACGGTAAACATTAATGCGGGAGCACAGAGTGTGAGCAACTGGGCGACGGGTTTAAGTAAGGGTCCTTCAAATGAGAGCGGACAAA